>Ga0116193_1000396_pt1 | contig 42007 bp, 34 predicted proteins | sample AD_UKC115_MetaG_FD_89892 | JGI IMG/M metagenome (GOLD analysis project Ga0116193, IMG submission 89892) | Active sludge microbial communities of municipal wastewater-treating anaerobic digesters from Hong Kong - AD_UKC115_MetaG | ecosystem: Engineered > Bioreactor > Anaerobic > Digestate... | reverse complement strand
TCGAAGGTCACGGCGGTCCACCACAACGGCGTCAAGATCAACATCGTCGATACGCCCGGCCACTCCGACTTCGGAGGCGAGGTCGAGCGCATCCTCCGCTCCGTGGACGGCGTGCTGCTGCTTGTCGATGCGTGCGAGGGCCCGATGCCGCAGACACGGTTTGTGCTGAAGAAGGCCCTCGAACAGAAGCTCAAGCCGATCGTGGTCATCAACAAGATCGACCGGCCGGGCGGACGCCCGTGGGAGGTTGTGGACGAGGTGCTCGATCTGTTCATCGAGCTCGGCTGCCACGAGGACCAGCTCGATTTCCCGTACATATTCACGTCGGCGGTCGGCGGATACGCGGTAAGCGATCCGGTTGATGAGCCGAAGGATATCGAGCCGCTGTTCAAGATGATCTTGGAGCATGTTCCTCCCCCCGTCGCCGAGTTGGACAAGCCTCTGCAGTTGCAGATCACGAATCTCGACTATGACGATCATCTCGGCCGGATGTTCGGCGGCAAGATCCTCCGCGGCACGGTCTGGCGCGGGGAGCAGGTCGCCATCATCAAGCGCGACGGTACCCGGGACACATTCGCCATCACGCGAGTGTTTGTCTACGATGGACTGAAGCGCATCGAGGTCGAGGGGGCATCGGCCGGCGAGATCGTGCTGCTCACCGGTTACGCTGAGGTGCAGATCGGCGAGACTATCGCCGACGCCGAGAATCCCGAGGCGCTCGACCTGATCCGCATAGATGAGCCGACGATCTCGATGGACTTCATCGTGAACGACAGCCCGTGGGCCGGCCGGAGCGGCAAGTGGGTCACGATGCGGAATATCTCGAACCGCCTCGACCGCGAGACGAAGGTGAACGTCAGCCTGCGAGTCGAGCCGACGGACAGCCCCGACACGCTCAAGGTGTCCGGACGCGGTGAACTCCAGCTTGCCATACTGCTCGAGACGATGCGCCGTGAGGGATTCGAGGTCGCGGTGAGCAAGCCTCGCGCGATCACCAAGGAGATCGACGGCAAGCTCTGTGAACCGATCGAGGAATTGACCATCGATGTGAACGATGACTCGCTCGGCACGATCATGGAAGAGGTTTCCCGTCGCAAGGGCGAGTGCATCCATATGTCCAAGGACGACGGCGGTATCAATCGCATCGTCTTCGATATCCCGACCCGCGGCCTGATCGGGTTCCGCACGGAGTTCCTCACATGGACACGCGGTCTCGGCATGATGTCGCACACCTTCAAGCACTACGGGCCGCACAAGGGTGACATCGTCACTCGCACGCGCGGAAGCCTGGTAGCGAAGGAGACCGGCCGTGCGACAGGGTACACGATCGCCCAACTCCAGGAACGCTCGACGTTCTTCATCTCCCCCGGCGATGAGGTCTATGAGGGACAGGTCGTAGGCGAGAACTCGCGTCCCGGCGACATGGTGGTCAACGTGTGCAAGGCGAAAAAGCAGACCAACATGCGCTCTTCGACCGAAGACGCGACCGTCCTGATCACCCCGCCGAGACTCTTCACGCTCGAACAGGCCCTCTCGTGGATCGGCGAGGATGAACTCCTCGAGGTCACCCCGGACGCGCTCCGTTTCCGCAAGCGCATCCTCAACGAGACCGACCGTATCCTCGCGGAACGACGCGCGGGGCGGTAGCAGGCGGTAGCCAGTAACCAGTGACCAGTATCCAGTATCCAGTATCCAGTAACCGGTGATCGGTAAGGTGTTCCACTGGCAACTGGCTACTGCCTGCTGGTTACTGGGTACTGCTTACTGCTTACTGCTTACCGGCCACTGGTCACCGATCACTCCTCCGCGTGTTCCATTTCCAGCATTCGGGAACAATCACCTCAGAACGAGTATGGAGGTGCGTTCCCATGGTGGATACGATGAAGGCAGCGGTCTACCGGGGCGTCAACGACATCAGGGTCGAGGAAGTGCCGATCCCGAGAGCGGGCTACGGCGAGGCGATCGTCAAGGTAATGCTCACCACGATATGCGGCACGGACATCCACATCTGGCGCAATGAGTACCCCGTCGCGGAGGGCAGGATCGTCGGCCATGAACCCGCGGGAATCATCCACGAACTCGGCGAGGGCGTCGTCGGCTACAACGTCGGCGACCGGGTGATCGTCGGCGCGGTCACTCCGTGCGGCACGTGCAGATCGTGCCTCAGCGGAGTGTGGTCGCAGTGCGTCGGCTACGACGACAAGTGGCAGCCGATCGGCGGCTGGAGGCTCGGCAACTCGATTGACGGTGTGCAGGCCGAGTACTTCCGTGTCCCCTATGCCCAAACCAACCTTGCGAAGATCCCCGACGGCCTCACGGATGAGGACGTCGTCCTCTGCACCGACATCGCCTCGACCGGCATCTCAGGCGCCGAGGCCGCCCCGGTGCGGGTCGGAGACACGGTCGTCGTCTACGCACAGGGCCCGGTCGGCCTGCTTGCCACCGCGGGCGCGCGTCTGATGGGCGCATCCTTCATCATCGGCGTCGATTCGAACGAATCGCGGCTCCGCATGGCGAAGCGCATGGGAGCCGATGCGGTCATAGACTTCAGCCAGCAGGACCCCGTCGCGGAAGTGAAGCGACTCACCGAGGGCCGGGGTTGCGACGTAGCAATCGAGGCGCTCGGAAAGCAGGAGACCTTCGAGAACTGCCTCAGATCCGTCCGCCCCGGAGGCACGGTATCGAGCCTCGGAGTCTACGCGCACGACATCATCACTCTGATCGAGCCCTACTACTACGGGATCGGCGACATCAAGATCGTAAGCACCCTCTGCCCCGGCGGCAAGGAGCGCATGAATCGACTGATGAGCCTCGTGAAGAGCGGCCGACTCGACCTTCGCCACCTCTGCACCCACAGATTCACCCTGGACGATATCTGTGAAGCGTATGAGTTCTTTGCCTCCCAGCAGAACCATGTCATGAAGGTGGCGGTGTACCCTGGGGCTACTCGTGATCAGATCGCGCAGCTCGAGCCGGCGGAATCCGAGATATGCCCTATCGAGGCAGAAGAGGAAGAAGAGGAGCCGCTCGGTATATTCTGCTGAGGAGCACGGTGGTGGCTCCATTTAGCCCTCGTCTTGCTCGATGATTCCCGAACGTTGTCGTCCTGAGCGAAGCGAGGAATCCGGCGGTCGGATTCCTCGCTTCGCTCAGGACTGACGGGTTCCTGTGTCCAGGGGAACCCGCCCGAGACAACTGCGCTTGCTGCGCAGTGACATGCTCAGAATTGCACTGCACGGGAATCCAACCTGACAATGCGCCAGGCATCTGCCGACACGGCTATTACGGGCCTAGAACAAGCTCAGCAATACGGCAGCTCATTGACTAGCAGGGCGCTATGTGCTATCATTGCTGAGCAAGAAAGGAGACCAAGTGTCGGCGGACGTAGACGATATCAGCCGCTTGCTCGAGAGAATCCACCAAGACCGCGGGTTCGACTTCACACAATATCGCGAGAACACCGTCCGGCGGCGCATCGGCCGCAGGATGACTGCGCGGAACTGCTCCGACATCCCATCATACCTTCGCCTGCTCGACAGTGACCATGGCGAGTATGACCTTCTACTGCGCGACCTGACGGTGAAGTACACGGAGTTCTTTCGCGACCCGTTTGTCTTTGGTGTGCTGCGAGAGGGAGTACTGCCAGACATCCTGAGCGGCAGGGAGTTCGGCGGCCATCTGCGCATCTGGAGCGCCGGATGTGCGACCGGGGAGGAGGCATACTCGCTCGCGATCCTGATCCGTCAGATGCAAGCAGGCGGGGAATGCCGATGCCCGACCACAATCCTCGCCACCGATATCGATGAGGCTGCGATCCGAACCGCTCGTGCGGGCAGCTACAGGAAGCACATGCTGCCGACCCTGCCTGACGAACGGGCGATGAGGTTCTTCTCCGACGACGGCGCCACCATCGAGGCGTTGCCGGAGATCAGGGAGATGGTCTCCTTCCAGGTCCACGACCTGCTGAGCGACGACGAGGAATTGTGGGCCGAGCATACGCCACACCGGCATTTCGACTTGGTACTGTGCAGAAACGTGCTCATCTATCTGAAGCGGCTGGCCCAAGTCAGGCTGCTCGACAGACTCGTGGACACGATCGGGCCCGGAGGTTACCTGGTCATCGGGACCGGGGAGAGCATCCCGGATCACTTGAGAACCTGCCTGGAGCCCCTGGATCGGCAGGCAAAGGTTTACAGACTGGCCCAAGGTTCGGCTGAGGGGTAATCGACCTATGTCCATCAAGCAGCGTCTCACCATGGGATTCGGCGCGGTATTAGCGGTTACTGCGCTGGCAATAGCGATTACCAGCCAGCAACTGGCATCGATGCGCCTCGCAGCGGAGAGCATAACCACCACGCTCAGCCCACAGGTAGCGGCCGCCAATGATCTGGCGGTGGCAGTGGACACAAGGGCCACTTCATTGCGCGCATACGCACTGTCCGGAGAGCGACGGTATCTGGACAAGTACAAGACTTCCTTAGCCGAGTCACAGACCGCTCTGGCTGATATCCGGCGCATACCCATGAGTCCGGAGGACGGCGAACTCATCAGCAATATCGACCGCAACATCGTACGGATGCGCCAGGAAGAGACCGAGATCATCCGTCTGGTAGGCGATGATCAGCTCAGCACTGCCTCCCGACACTACTACGCACACCTTCAGCCTCTTGCCGATCTTGCTATCGCCTCCGCACATGAGCTGGCGACCATAGGGCATGACCGCATCCTCGCAGCGGCAGACGAGTTCCGTAGGACGAGTAACCGTATGGATCGGGTAACCCGACTCTCTTTCCTGGCTGCGCTCGTACTCGCGCTCATCTTCATCGTCGCTACCGTTCGATCGATCAGCCATCCCGCGAAGACCATTGCACTCGCTGCAGGGGCCGTGGCAGATGGAGATTACGACAAGGCGTTGGCGCTCCGAGGGCACACCGATCCGCTCAGCGATCTGGCCGAACCAAAGGACGAGCTGAGAAGGATCGCTGTTGCGCTTGGCGACATGGCGCGCGTCCTGCAGCGCAGGGAGAAACGTCTGACCGCTCATGCGAGCCTCGGGGAGAAATGTTCGTCGAGCCTCGATATCGACTGCCTGCTGGACGGCGCCTTGACTGACGTGGCCGAACACACCGGTTCGCAGTTGGCGGTCATCTATCTACCTGAGGACGATACGTGGCGGGCACACGGTGTCTACGGCATCTCGAAGGCGGAGGCCGAACTCGCCGCTGAGGGACAGGGCGGCATGGTGGAACAGGCGGCGAAGAGTGGAAAGCCGATCGTATCAGGCGATATCCCTGCGGACACCAGGTTCATCATCAGTCCCGGATTGGGCAAGGCGCTGCCGAGATCCATCGTCTGCATGCCGATGAGGGTGGAGAACCGCACTCTCGGTGTACTGGTCTGCGCATCTCTGTCGAGCTACGATGATGACGCAATCACACTGATCGGCGACTCAGCCGCTCAGATCGGCATCGCCCTCAGCAATGCCCTGAGCCACCGGAATATGCAGATGCTTGCGGAGAGCCTGAGAGCGGCAAACGAGCGACTGGATGCTCAGAACGAGGTACTCCAGGCACAGAACGAGGAACTGCAGGCCCAAAATGAAGAGATCCAGGCGCAGAGCGAAGAGATCCAGGCACAGAACGAAGAGTTGGCCATCCAGCGCACCGAACTGCAGGAGAGCTACGCCCAGCAGCGATCGATAGCCGAGACACTCCAGAAGGCGTTTCTGCCGGATCTTCGCCCCCGCATCGACAACTTCGAGATCGCTCACCGCTATCTCCCGGCGCAGAGCGAAGCCCTGGTTGGAGGAGACTTCTACGACGTGATCGAACTTGCCGAGGGTATCCTGGGCATAGTGATCGGCGATGTCAGCGGCAAGGGAATCGGCGCGACGATGCACACGGCGATGGCAAGGTTCATGATACGAGGCATCGCCCTCCAGGAGCCTGACCCGTCAGTAGTGCTGAGGCGGCTCAACGATGCCGTCGCACAGGCGGTCCACTCCGAGGTGTTCATCACCCTGTTCTACGGCGTGCTCGATACAACGACGAACAAGCTGACTTACGCAAACGCGGGCCACGAACTCCCGCTCCTGCTCAGGTGCGACACCGGCGACTGCGTCCGTCTGGAGAGCACGGGCCAGCCGATGGGGATATTCCCGAACGCCGTCTACGAGTCCAGGACGATCGAACTCGCAGATGGAGACGCGCTGATACTCTACACCGACGGCATCACCGAAGCGAGACACGAGAAGCGCTTCTTCGGATACGCCGGCCTCGAGACGAGCGTGGCTGATGCCCGCAGCCTGCAGGCCGATGATATGGCGAACGCCATCATGGCCAGAGTGAAGGACTTCACCGGCGGCGGCCTTGGGGACGACGCCGCCCTAGTGGTCATCAAGGCGCCGAGGAACGGCTGACCATGGATGAGACTACTCTGCAGATCCAACTGAATGACGGCTCCAAGCCCGTCCTCCAAGTCTCGGGTGAACTCACTGTCGAGAACTGTGACGGGTTTGCGGACCTGGTCGGCAATGCGCTGGGCGGAGACGGCTCCACGCTCGCGCTCGATCTGGTCGGCCTCGACTACGTGGACAGCAGCGGATTCATGGAACTCGTAAGGGCCGCCAAAGCAGCCGCCGGCGCAGGATCAACGCTGTCGATCGTCGGGATGCAGCCGCAGTTCGGCCATCTGCTCCGCGTCACCGGGCTCAAGCACCTCTTCGTGATCGATACCATCATCCCTCAGGAGTGGATTCCGGCCGCTCGACCCACGATTCCCGTACCCGACTGCGTCTTCTCTGTAGAGAACCGCGGTGACTGCTGCCGAGAGGTAAGACGAAGAGTGTGCGATTTCGCCGCTGGAATGGGGTTCGCCGAGCCGCAGTTGTCCGAGATCAAGATGGCTGTGGGTGAAGCGATCGCCAACGCCGTTCGGCACGGAGCCGGCCCCGGTGACAGGATCGAGGTCCGGTGCAAGGACTCGGATGGGATACTCATCGTCACGATCTCGTATCCGAGCGCCTGGTTCGATCCGGACAGCGTACCCACGCCGGATATCGACTCCGGCCCGGAAGGCGGCATGGGCATCTACTTCATGCGCCTCGTGATGGACCGCGTCTGCTTCGGTTTCCAGGACGGGCGCGTCACCGTTACCCTCGAGAAAGCACTCCCCGCCCAAGAATAGCTGGAGCGTGTTTCATAAGTCGAGTCTCCCCATGTAGGAGCGGCTTTCCAGCCGCGAATGCCCACGTGACGCTCCGAATTCGGGGATTGGAATCCCCTCCTACAACACGTTCCGAGTTCCCCGCGCGACTTCACCTCCTGCTGCTGTTGTTGATATTTGTGGTCACTAATAGACTCCGCTTGACAAATGTGCTAAAATGTCTCGCCGGACTATAGGCCGGGAATGATGTGCTCTCAGATCTGTCGCCGTCCGGGCGAGTCCATCCTTCCGGCATTCTAAACCGCGCAAGGTTGAGTTGTGGCTCCTCGCGAGCCGGAACTTTCGAATACACTTATCAGGGGGCTTATAACCGAATGGTACGGGAAAAGGCACAAATCAAAGTCGTGGGTGTCGGCGGCGGAGGAAGCAACGCGATCAACCGCATGATCGAGTGCGGTGTATCGGGCGTGGACTTCGTGGCAATGAACACCGACGGACAGGTACTGAAGACGTCTGCCGCTGAAGAGAAGCTGCATCTCGGCGAGAGCCTGACGAAGGGTCTCGGCGCAGGAGGCGATCCGGAGATCGGACGCAACGCAGCCGAGGAGAGCAGGCAGGAGATCAAGAAGTCGCTCGAGGGTTGCGACATGGTGTTCATTACCGCTGGAATGGGCGGCGGCACCGGAACCGGTGCGGCAGCGGTAGTTGCTCAGGTCGCACGCGAGATCGGCGCGCTCACGGTAGCGGTAGTCACCAGACCGTTCGTCTTCGAGGGCCCGAGACGGAAGCGCTCCGCGGATGCGGGCATCGAGTCACTCCGTGAGGCCGTCGACACGATCATCGTGATCCCGAACGACCGACTGCTCAACGCATCGGAGAACACGGCTTCTCTGCTCGACGCGTTCCGCATGGCCGACGACGTGCTTCGCCAGGGCGTGCAGGGCATCTCCGACATCATCACCATCCCGGGCATGATCAACGTCGACTTTGCCGACGTTAAGTCCGTCATGTCGAACGCGGGAACGGCGCTGATGGGCATCGGACGCGCTACCGGCGACCGGAGAGCGGTCGAGGCGGCGCAGGCTGCCATCGCAAACCCGCTCGTCGAGGCGAAGTTCGAGGGCGCCAAGGGCGTTCTGCTGAACATCACCGGCGGCTCAAGCATGACTCTCTCCGAGGTCAATGAGGCGGCCGAGGTGATCTACCAGGCATGCGACGAGAACGAGGCGAACATCATCCTCGGCACGGTCATCAACGACAGAGTCGATGATGCGATCCAGGTGACGGTCATCGCCACCGGGTTCGATGAGGCCAAGCTGAAGCCCGAGAGCCGCATGTCCGAGAGCAGACGCATGCCGGCACGCGTTGGAGCGGCTGTCGAGGACGACGACATCCCGGATTTCCTCCGGAGACGTTAGCCTGCACAGACTCATAGTGAGTACTCTTGACGGCCGGTTGCCCGCTTGCAGCCGGCCGTTTTCTTCTGCCACAGCGAAGGAAGTCCGAAGGCCGGCCGTGTACTCTGTATCATGAAGCTCCCGGAGATAGACAAGTTTGTCCAGACGATCTAGCCGGCGACAGGGATGGTGCTCCTGTTGCCTTGTGATACTCTTGGTCCTGATAGCCGCGGTCGCCGCCATAGCGTTCGTGCTCATGAACCGGGATGACCGTGGTTCTCGTCGTGTTCGCGACGACCGCCCTGCCCCGCCCTCGGGTGTTCGGCTCGTCGAGATCGATCTCGACAAGGGATACCGCATCGAGCCGGTCATGGCGAGGGACCGGGCGGAGGGCGACATATTCCCCGAGATGATGACGCGCCTCAAGCCGTATGCCGCGATCAACGGCACGTTCTACGATGAGAACAAGCGTCCCCTCGGCGATATCGTGATCGACGGCAAGCTCGTCAACCGCGGCCACTACCGGACGGCGATCGCCGTCACTGAGGACGGCAAGGTCGAGTTCCGCCACCGCGCTCGCGGTCGGTTCGACTGGGATGGATACGAGGCCGGTCTCGCCGCCGGGCCGAGGCTCGTTCACGAGGGAAAGATCGCGCTTGATCCCGTGGCCGACGGGTTCAGCGCGAGGAGTGCGACTCTGGAGGCCGTGAGATCGGGAGTCGGACTCACCGCGGACAACCGGCTGCTCATGGCGACTGTGACCAGGCCGATCACCCTGCAGGAATTCGCGGAGATCATGCTCGACCTCGGGGCGGTCGAGGCGATGAACCTCGACGGCGGAGGGGCGTGCGCGCTCTACCTCGACGGTGAGATCCTCACACTCCCCGGCCTCCCCATGGCGAACCTGCTGGTCGTGTACAAAGAGTGATGAGTGATGAGTGAGGAGTGAGGAGTGAAAACCGCCCAGTCCTGAGTAGCGAAGCGTATCGAAGGACGGTCGCGGCTAAGCCAAGGTTGGTGGAGCTAGGCCGCCCTTCGATACGTCCTGAACTCCGACCACACTGAGTAGCAGCGCGTATCGAAGTGCAGTCGGAGTTCAGGACTACTCAGGGCTGGCGGGGTTATCTGCCGGGACATAGGAAACCACTACTCAGTGAATACGCAGTTCAGGACTACTCAGGGCTGACACGGTGAGTCTGCCGAGACATAGCAACCCGCTAGTCCTGAGTAGCGGAGCGTATCGAAGGACGGTCGGGATCACTCAGGGCTGGATGGTCTTGTCAGGGTCGATGGGTTGTCAGGGCTTGGGAGCGTCCTTGAGTTCGCCGGGCATGTACTCGTAGAATGTCGCTCCGCCCGGCTCATCCATGAGTCCGCCCTGCCCCGCGCCCGTCACCGGACATGCCTTGCCGTCTCGCACAGGATCCGCCCAACGCTCGAACCACGCATCGAGCCGCCTACACATCTCCTTGACGATCGACCTGCATCCTGCGTCCGACACGAGGTTCATCTGCTCGCGCGGGTCCTCCGCAAGGTGATACAGCTCGTTCGGCCCGTCGGGGTAGCGGTGGACGTACTTCCACTCCTTCGTCCGCACCATGCGCACCGGACCGTACTCATCGAAAACGACCACCTGCTCGCGTCTCTCAACCGGCTCGCCGAGGAGCAGTGGAGCGAAGCTCTTGCCCGGAAGCGTCCCGGCCTGCGGGTTCTCGATACCGAGGTAGTCCAGCAGTGTCGGCATGAAGTCGTACTGGCTGAGCATCTCAGAGCAGACGATCCCCTCCGGAATCCGACCGGGATGCGACATGATGCATGGTATCTTCACCGACTCCTCGAACATGTTGAGCGGCCTGGTCCCGTTCCCCTTGCCGTAGACCCCGTGGTGGCCCATGCACATGCCGTTGTCGGCCATGGAGACAACGAGTGTATCCTCGCGCAGGCCGTGCGCCTCCAACCAATCGAGCAGCCGGCCGATGTTCGCGTCCATGGCGGTGATGGCCGCGAAGTACCCGCTCAGCATCGCCCGCCGCCTCTCCGGGGTGTCGGCGAACCGCTGGACCTTGCGGACCCACTCCGGCGGGACTTCCGCGCTCGGCACGGAGTCGAACGGGCAGTTCTCGTAGTAGTAGTCCCAGATCTCGGCTGGATGGTTCTCCCTGTTCCAGGGCGAGTGCGGAGCGGTGTAGTGGACGCTGAGGTAGAAGGGGGCGGACACAACCCCTCCCCAGCCCTCCCCGCCACGGGGAGGGAGCACGTGGGTGGACTCTCCGCCACGGGGAGGGAGTGCTTGGGTGGGGTCGCCCTGCGACGATGCCCACTCATCCAGAAACCTCAGCGCGTTGTCGGTGATCACATCGGTAACGTAGCGTGGCTCCTGGTACGCTTCGCCGTCATGCACCATCGGCGCGTTGTAGTACGGGCCGCCGCCCTTCGCGTGAACCTCCCAGAAGGTGAACCCTTTCTGCGGATGATGGCTGTCTCCGAGGTGCCACTTTCCGCTGAGCCCGCAGGTGTAACCCTCAGCGGCGAGATAGTCGGTGTATCCGGGCATCCCGGCGAGATACTCGATCAGCCGCCCGTTGTCGTCGGGCTCGTACTTGGCGATGGTGTCGCCGGTCCGAAGCCAGTCATGGACACCGTGCGCGGACGGAATGCGCCCCGTCACGATCGACGCCCGAGCGGGCGAGCAGACCGGCGATGCGCAGAAGAAGCTATCGAAGCGCATCCCCGACTTCGCCAGGCGGTCGAGGTTCGGGGTGCGGATCTCGGTGTTCCCGGCGCAACCCATCGCCCACGGCCCCTGATCGTCGCTGAGGATGAAGAGGATGTTCGGACGTCTGGCTTTCATATCGGCTCCTTTCGGCAGTGCGGGGGATATGTGGTGTTGGGTGACGGACGCGGACCCCACCTCTTGCTCTTACTCCTACTCCCAATCCTGCTCGGCCGTTCGCTGTTCGCCATCGGACCTTCGATGATCGATGCTCGCCTCCTCCCACCGTTCACTGATCACTGACCGCCGGATTCCTTCTCCGCGAACTCCCTCCTAAGCTTGTCGAGGTACTCCAGCTTTCCGGTCTTGGGATCATGGTACTTCCAGAAGAACCGGCCGTTTGCACTACTTCTTTCAGCCTTCTCGTATACTAGCTTAGCTTTCAGCGCTTCAAGCCGGATATCCTGCACTCTGTCGGAGAGCAGGCAACCGCCCGAACCCGCAGGCATCTCGGAGGTGGTCACTCCCCCCGGTGTTCGGTGGTACTGCATCTGCGTGAGTGGGCACCTCCTCTCACGCTTGCCACGCTCCACCATGCATTGATCTCCTCGTTCGATGCTCACGGGCCGGCACAGCGCGTGATCGACTACCGGCGCAAGGCAGATTCGGCGGTCGCGGTGGGACGAAACAATCGCACGGGATGTGGCGTACATATGAGCAGGCTGCCTGTTGCCTCGATGATTCGTTTTTGGTAGAATCGTCGAAGTCTGGAGGTAACGATGAATCGCGCCACCGCGAACTGGCTCTTCTACACGCCACTGGTGATCATATACGTTCTCTTCGTCCGCACCGGTTTCACATGGGGATCAGGGCCGCTTGACGCAGCGGTAGACATGCTTGGGTTCATCCTCGCCCTGGTCGGCGTCACCATCCGCATCATATCCAGGGAGTGGAAGCCCGTGCACAAGCCCAAGGGTCTCGTCACATCCGGCCCCTACTCCGTCGTGCGCAATCCGATGTACATCGGCAGCTTCCTGATCGGGCTCGGATTCTGCGTCATCATCGGAAATCTGCCGTTCCTGGCGTTCTACACGGTGTCCTACATCGTGATCCATGCGCTCGTGGTCAAGCAGGAAGAGCGATACCTCGCCGAGCAGTTCCCCGAGGAGTATGCCGAATACCGGGCCACGGTACACGCGTGGATTCCGTCGCCAAGAGCGCTGATACGTGAGCTCGGCAACAAGAAGGGGTTCATCTACTCCTGGCGCCGCGCCACCGCCAGGGAGCTCGACCCGCTCTGCGGCGCGCTCGCGGGCTCGTTTGCGCTCGAAGCAAGGGAGGATTACCTCGTGCAGGGCTGGAGTGTGGCACAGATGGAGATCACCGTCTGCCTCGCGCTCACCGCTCTGGTCATCGCGGCGCGCATCATCTGCTCGATCGGCCCCGTAAGGAAGTACCTCGTCTCGCACTGAGCCCTCGTCAGGAAGTGCGGGCCGATACGCAGGCAACAGGCGTTCGCACATCGCCCCCTGTCACACTCCGTGCGGGGCGCGCTTCGGATATGGAGTTGCGCTATCCGCCGGGGGGAGCGAGCGCCGCCCTCAGTTCGGCCGAAGCATCGTCTTCGGCATGCACGAGGAGCACATCCCCCGGCCGCAGTACGGTCGAGCCGGTCGGAGTGAACGTCCGACCTTGCCGGTTGATCAGGAGTATCTGCACATCCTCGGGGATTCCCGCCTCGACAATCTGCTTCCCTGCCACGCGCGAGCCCTCGGGGACCTCGATCTCGGAGAGCATGCAGATGATGCAGTCGCCGACCTCCAGAACCGTCGGCTCGTCGCCCGCGACCGGCAGCGGAGCATCCACCCCCAGGCGTCGGGCCACCCACGGGATACTCGATCCCTGAAGAAGAGCCGACGTCAGCACGATGAAGAACACGAGGTTGAACATCGTCTCCGACTGCTCCAGGCCCGCCACAACGGGAAAGGACGCAAGGACCACGGGGACTGCTCCGCGCAACCCCACCCATGCCACGAGCGTCTTCTCCCGGATGGTCATCTTTGTGAAGGCGAGTATCAGGTAGACGGCAATCGGCCGAGCCACGATCATCAGAAACGCAGACACAGCCAACCCCGAACCGATCACCGGCAAGAGATGTGACGGAAAGACGAGGAGCCCGAGCGTCACGAACATCGTGATCTGCATCAGCCATGCGATGCCATCGTGGAAGCGGACGAGGCTCCTCTTGTGGATGAAATGTCGGCTGCCCATGACCAGCCCGGCAAGATAGACGGCGAGGAACCCGCTTGCGCCGAGAATCGCCGTCGCGCTGTACGTGAGCAGTACCAGCGCGAGGGTCAGCACCGAGTACAGGCCGTCGTACTCGAGACGGAGCCGATTGACGATGTAGACCATCGCCAGACCCGCCAGGTAACCTATCACCCCACCGAGGATCATCTGTCTCAGGAACAGCAGGGAGAAGGCGAGGCCGCCGTTCATGGGATCGCTGATGATGTAGATGAAGCTCAGAGTCAGGAACACGGCCATCGGATCGTTGCTCCCCGATTCCAGCTCGAGCAGCGGCTTCAGCCTCCCTTTCAGGCTCACACGCTTCGAACGCAGGACCATGAATACCGCAGCGGCATCGGTCGAGGAGACGATCGAGCCGAGGAGCAGGCCCTCCTGGAGCGTCAACGGGGTAACGGCGCCGGCGAAAACGCCGAGCAGTATCGCGGTGACGAAGACACCGAGTGTGGCGAGACCGACTCCGGGGGCGATCACGGGCCGTACAGCTCGCCACTCGGTCTGGAGTCCTCCTGCAAAGATGATAAGGGCCAACGCCACGACACCCACGGACTGCGCCGCTCGGGGATCGTCGAACCGGATCCCGCCGGGACCTTCGGAGCCGGCGAGCATCCCCACGAGGAGGAAGAGAAGCAGCGCGGGCACACCGAGGCGAGCCGATATCCTGCTGGCGACTATGGCTGCCAGGATCAGCACAACGCCGATGAGTATGTATGGCTCGATGGTGCTTGCCCAGGGAGGCATTGGCGGACTCCTTAGCCGGTATTGCCGGTCAGTTCGGTGGACACCCTGTCTAGAGTATACCCAGGCGCGACCGGCGCTTGACCCCCGCAGGCCCCACACGTATACTGAGGGCAACGGATTACTCACGAATCGAGGGACCGCCAATGCTCAGATCCACCGCAAAGACGTTCGCAGTGATCTTCGCGCTTGTCATCCTAACCGCCTCCCCTCTCCGCGCCGAGGAGACGCCGCGCATGTTCGACTGGACGACGCTGCCCGCTCTCCCGAGTCCGCTCTCCGGTCAGTTCGCCGGGACGTCGAACGGAGCGCTGATCGTCGCCGGCGGGACGAACTTCCCGGTGCCGCTCTTCGAGGGCGGCACGAAGGAATGGTACGATTCGGTCTACATCCTGCCCGAGGGCGAGAAGAAGTGGCGCAAGGTGTTCAAGCTTCCCCATCCGATCGCTTACGGCGGGTCGGTCTCAGCTTACGGCGGGCTGATCTGCATAGGCGGAGGCGACGCGGAGAGGCACTATGCCGACGTCAGCCTGCTGCACTACCTGGGCGAACCTGGTTCCAGGCACGGACAAGACGTTTTGCGAAGCATGCAGGTCCAATACGTCGCTCATAAGGACCTCCCTTCGCTCCCGGAGCCCCGTGCCTTCTGCGGGGCGGCTCTGCTCGGCAACACGATCTACCTCGCGGGCGGTCAGCTTGGTCCGAAGTCCACCGAGGGGATGAAGTCCGTACTCACGCTCGATCTGTCCGGTAGGAACACGAAGTGGAAGGCGATCGAACCGCTGCCGGGGCTGGGCAGAATCCTGCCGGTGGTCGCGGCGCAGGATGGCGCGGTCTACGTCTTCGGCGGGGCCTCGCTTCATGCCGGTCCGGACGGCGAGGCGGTGAGGACATACCTGACCGACGGCTACTGCTATCGGCCCGGAAAGGGATGGGAGCGGATCGCCGATCTCCCCGCTCCGGTGACCGCCGCTCCGAGCGCGGCCTACGGTCCATCGCACATCCTCGTCTTCGGCGGCGATGACGGCTCGCTTGTCAACCGAATCCAGGAGCTCAAGGACAACCATCCCGGATTCGGTCGCAAGGTACTCGCCTACCACACGATCACCGACACCTGGGCTCACCTCGGCACGCTACCGAAGGGGCTCGTCACGACCAACGCCGTGCAGTGGGAGGGCGGAATCGTGATCCCCGGCGGCGAGGACCGTCCGGGCCACAGGTCATCGGACGTCTTGAGGGCGACCGGCATGAAGCCGAAGGGTCACTTCTTCCCGCTCGACTACGGCGTCCTGATCGCCTACCTGCTCGGGATGGTATGGATCGGGTTCGTCATGGCCGGCCGCGAGAACACCACGGACGACTTCTTCCTCGGCGGTCGGCGAGTGCCGTGGTGGGCGGCGGGGCTCAGCATCTTCGGCACTCAGCTCAGCGCCATCACGTTCATGGCCATACCGGCCAAGGTCTACGCGACCGATTGGGTCTACATCCTCGGAAACATGTGCATCGTGCTCGTAGCGCCGCTGGTGGTGTTCTTCTACCTCCCGTTTTTCCGGCGGTTGAACGTCACGACGGCGTATGAGTACCTGGAAAAGCGGTTCAACCTCCCCGTGAGGCTCTTCGGCAGCGCATCCTTCATCCTCTTCCAGGTCGGGCGGATGGGGATCGTGCTCTTCCTGCCCGCGATCGCACTCTCGGCGGTAACGGGGATCAGCATCACGACATGCATCCTCCTGATGGGCGTGCTGGCAACGCTTTATACCGTCATGGGCGGGATCGAGGCGGTGATCTGGACCGACGTCGTGCAGGTGATCGTCCTGATCGGCGGCGCGATCCTCAGCCTGATCTGGGTACTCGCGGAGACCGGAAGCGGGATCGGCGCGGCGTTCTCGACGGCGATGGCGGCGGACAAGTTCCATACATTCAACTGGACTTGGGACATCACGACTGCGGCCGTATGGGTCGTCGTCGTGGGCAACATCTTCAGCAACCTCGTGCCGTATACCGCGGATCAGGCGGTGATCCAGCGCTACCTGACGACGAAGGACGAGAAAGAAGCAAGAAGGGCGGCATGGACGAACGCATGGCTTTCGGTCCCCTCGGCGCTGATCTTCTTCTCGGTCGGCACCGCGCTCTGGCTCTTCTACCGCAGTCACCCCACCCACCTGAGCCCATCGCTCTCAACGGATGCGATCTTCCCGCTCTTCATCGCCATGGAGCTTCCGGCAGGGATCACGGGGCTCGTGGTTGCGGGGCTCTTCGCGGCGGCGATGTCAACGCTCGACAGCAGCATGAACAGCGTCTCGACCGCCCTGGTGACCGACTTCTACCGCCGGTTCAGGCCGAACGCGCCGGACCGGAGATGCCTCAACCTGGCGCGCTGGCTGACCGTGATCCTGGGCGCCGCCGGAGTCGGGACTGCCTTGTGGATGGCGAACAGCGGGATCAAATCGCTGTGGGACGCCTTCATCACGATCCTCGGGCTGACAGGCGGAGCGCTCGCGGGGATGTTCGTCCTCGGGATCTTCACCCGGCGCGCGCACGGGACTGGGGCGCTCATCGGAGCGATCGGAGGGGCAGCGGTGCTCTACTTCGTGCAGAGGAGCGGGGCCGTCCATTTCTTCCTCTATGCGGCGGTGGGAATCGTCGCATGCGTGACGATCGGGTACGTCGCCAGTCTCATCATCCCGTGCAAGAAGCGCGACCTGAGCGGGCTCACGATATACACGCTGAAATCACCCCGATGAGGCGCCGACAATAGTAGTGTGTCTTCGGGACCCGTGACAAGTACCTCCAGGGCTCTATCCAGGGAGGGAACTTCGATGAGCAGATACCGCTCGATTCCATGCTACGTCATCGCCGTTGTCGTTTTCGCGTGCGTATGCAATGATGTCTGTCTGGCACAGCGGGACAGGTTCGAGACCTCCGGACCATCCCCGGTTCCCAATGCCGGAAGCGCCGATACCTGTTCTCGAAGAGCGAGGTTCCCAGCGCAGGCCGCGTCCGGAAAACCCTATCTCGGCGTTGAGATAAAGGACACGTCACGGCGCTCCAGGACACGAGGAGCCCTTGTCGAGGCAGTCAACCAGGGCTCTCCCGCGGAGAAGGCCGGCGTGACGAAGGGAGGTATCATCACGAGTCTGGACCGCAAGCCTGTGACCTCCGCTGCGCAGGTTACCGAACTGGTCGCCGGATTGAAGATCGGCGTCGATTACCCGATCACCGTGGTTCGGGACAGCAGCACGATAAACCTGACGATTCGTCCCGAAGCCCTTCCGGCGTCGAACGCGAACGACATTGCCGATGCCCCGCGCCCAGAAAAGGGCCGCTCGATATCAACACGCTGAAGTACGCGCTCATCGACCCGAAGACCCGTGTAGTCACCTTCATCGGGAAGTACGATCCGGCCTACAACACCGGTCCGATCCCCTACGCGGACCTGCTAAAGGACGTGCTGGAGAACCCCTACCCCTCGCTCTCGATCGAGCCCGGCGAACAGCAGAAGTCGCATCTTGCCCAGGTGGACAAGATGATGACCGCCGATATAAAGAGGATGGACGATCCCGGCTACTGCAGCCAGTGGGCTCAGAAGCTGGTGAACCTCCTCCTCTACGATAACACCGTGCAAGCGGACAGCAGGCGTTTCTTCGCGAACTGCGCCTCCGCCATGGGGGTAACCGGTGAGGAATTGAGACGGCTGTATGCCGCCGCCACGGGGAAGATGGAGTTGCCGACCGCGGAGGCCTTCGGCACGATATCCAAGATGATGCGGGGAATGGGATCGCCGGGCGCCGCAGACGGGTCTGCGGCTCTGGGATCGGGAGGCACCCCCGACGATATCATCGGGCGCATGGCGAAGGCGTTCGGTCTGCTTCCGCAGTACGAGGAACTGGTGAGGAAGCGGGATTCCGGCGCCATGTCGTACGACGAGTGCAGAAACGCTGGGATAGTCCTCACGATATCGGAGTTGTGCAGACACCTGGGAGCGCCGGAGAGCGGCATTCAGAGCCGGCAGAACTCGGACGCGATTGTGGACTATATGGGCGAGCAGATGAATATCTTCATCAGCCAGAGAGCCGGCGCGAAGATGCTGAACGGCCTGGTCCTCGGGCCGCAGATCATAGCTTAGATCTACAACTTCCCCGTTCCTCAGTCCGAGGTGGTGTACAAGAACGCAGAGCCGGGCTCCCGGCTTGGGGATGTGCTCTTCAGGGCTGACTACCGCCTGAAGAGCGTGTGCACCTTCCCGGATGCGCGTGAGAAGATGCCGGCCCACCTGACGGACCTGGAGTTCAGCCGGCGGGAGGAGGCAGCGCGCAACTACGAACCGCCTGCCGGTGCGGGGGCGCTGGTCGGACACAGGCTGGTACCCGCGGACGTGAAGATGTGGGTCTCTCCCGGCGGCGATGTCGTCGAGTTCCAGGACTCACGCGTGAAGGTCCTCGGCTGGGTGATCGACACGGTGGGCAATACCGACAGCGCCGCCAAAGAGTTCATCGAGTCGGTCACGCCCAGGTACGCCGACTATCTGACTCAGCACTATGATGAATACGCGGCGGTCTACCCCGAGTGGCACAAGATGTCGGAGCTTGCCAAGATCGTCGCACTTGAGCGCTGGGCAAAGAGGAACAACTACGCGATCAAGGTGGAGAACGCTACGGATGAGAAGGTCCCATATCCGAAGAGCGTGCAAGGCTTCTGGAGCATGGTCTTCCAGGTAGACGAGAATGCCGGCAGCCTGGTGCTCGTCGCGCACGGCGGCGCCAGCTTCTCGCCCGAGGAGGGCGAGGACTGGATAAAGACCCAGCCGGATGTCGAAGTCACCTCAGACGTACTGAAGCAGTTGGCCGCGAGCGCGGTACTCGCCAAGCAATCCGTGAATGCGGCGGAATCCGGCGACCTGGAGGCCGCGAGAGACCTGGCCGAAAAGAGCGCTCTCGCCATGACCGGCGAGATTGACCTCACGGTTCTGCCGACACTCGACGGGATGCCGAGTCCGAGCGACCCTGCATCCCACGCTGCCGCAACTTACGAAGTGATCAATCAGGCCAGCGACTGCCTGCATCAGATGGACACGGCGCAGAAAGACCTTGCACGCGCCCAGCAGATTTCCGCGACGTCGCCTGATGAGGCGAAGAAGCTCACCGAGCAGGCTACTAAGGCTCAAGATGAAGCACAGGCGAAGTTGAAGCGCATAATGGACGGCATCTCGACATACACGAACAACCCATCGCGGGCGGGAGACATTGTCGTGGCGCTTCAGAGCGGCACGGGCGTAGTCATGCCTATCGGTGGGAATACGACCCCGGGCACGCCTGCCGTACCGTCTACGCAGAATACGACGACCACTCCGGCAGATCCCAAACTCGAAGACTGGCCGGCGAAATGCTCTAGATGGCTCGCCGAACTTGATCAGGTGAACAAGCAGATCGAATCCACCCGCACGGTGCTGCTCAAGCTGAACGCCTCCATCCAGTCGGACGGCAAGCTGTTCGAGGAGTGGAGGGAAACAACGAAAGGTATGCCGAAGCGGTACGGAAGCTGACCGCCAGAATGCAGAAGTTGGTGGCGCGGCAAAAGGAACTCAGGCAGAAGATAGAGGCCGGCGAACTAGTGGAATACGCCGCGCTCTGAGCACAGGTAGTTCATTCCGATTCCGCACGTGATCGTGGAGAGGCTCGGTATCGCCGAGCCTCTCTTTCGTTTGTGAGCCCGACGGTCTTGCAACAAACGACGATCGACCGCATTGACTCTGCAGTCTCCCGAGCGTATACTACCTTCAAGCAATATGCTACCGGAGGCTGGTTCATTGTCCACTCACATACTCGTACTGATTGGGCTCCTCATCCTGGCAGGAAACCTCCTCGCCGGCAGTTCATCTGTCCGACAGACCTGGGAGGACCCGGAAAAGATCGTCGTCTTCGAGTCCGGCAAGGGCGGATACCATACCTACCGCATCCCGGCGCTGATCGTCACGAAGAAGGGCACGCTGCTCGCATTCTGCGAGGGACGGAAGAACGGCAGGGGCGACTCGGGAGAGATCCACACCCTCCTCCGGCGGAGTTTCGACGGCGGCAGGACCTGGGGCCCGGTGCAGACAATCGCGGTCGATGGGCCGAACACATTCGGCAACCCCTGCCCGGTCGTCGATCGGGACACGGGCACAATCTGGCTCCCTCTGACGCACAACATCGGCGAGGACCACGAGAGCGAGATCAAGATGGGCACCGGCAAGGGCACTCGCACGGTCTGGATCTGCAAGAGCGACGACGACGGCGAGACGTGGACAACACCTGTCGAGATCACCGCATCGACCAAGAAGAAGGACTGGGCCTGGTATGCGACAGGTCCGGGTGTCGGCATCCAGCTCAAGAGCGGCCGACTGGTGATCCCGTGCGACTACGCGATCCTCGGCACGCGCAACTACGGCTCGCACGTGATCTACAGTGACGACAAAGGCGCGACGTGGAAGATCGGCGGCGACGTCTTCCCTCAGTGCAACGAGTGCCAGGTGGTCGAACTCGAGGACGGCTCGCTGATGCTCAACATGAGGAGCTACAAGGGACAGAATTGCCGCACGATAGCCGTCAGCACGGACGGCGGACTCACCTTCTCCGAGGGGAAACCCGATGAGACGCTGGTGGAACCGGTCTGTCAGGCATCGTTCCTGAGATACACCGAGTCGAAGACTCATGGCAAGAGCCGTCTGGTCTTCTCGAACCCGGCGAGCCTCAGGCGCAACATGATGACGGTCCGTATGAGCTACGATGAGGGCAAGACATGGCCGGTGATGAAGCTCCTGGACCCGCGGTTCTCGGCCTACTCGTGCCTCACCGTGCTGCCGGACATGGATATCGGGCTCCTCTACGAGTGCGGACAGAAAGACGCCTACGAGACGATCACCTTCGCGCGCTTCGGCCTCGACTGGCTGACGGACGGCAAGGACAGGATCCGGTGAGCAATGAACAGTCAACAGTGATCGGTGGGGGCGAGGCTCGACGCCTGCATTACGGCTGGGTCGTGCTGGGCATGGGCACGCTCGTGGTCTTCGGAGCGCTGGGGCTTGCACGGTTCGGATACTCGATCGTGCTTCCTGCGATGCAAGCCGGACTCGGCATGGACAACACCCAGGCGGGAGCGCTTGCCACCGCGAACCTGATGGGCTATCTGGTATCATGCGTCATCGGCGGCGCACTGGCCTCGCGTTTCGGCCCTCGGGTGGTCATCGCATGTGGACTTGCGCTGGCGGCCTTGTCGATGGTGATGACAGGACTGGCCGGGGGCTTCGTCTCCGCGGCTGTGTGGCGGGCTTTGACCGGCATCGGGAGCGGCGCGAGCAACGTGCCCGTGATGGGTCTGATGTCGTCCTGGTTCGCCGCGCGTCGTCGGGGCCTCGCAACGGGAGTGGCGGTCGCCGGATCGTCGGTCGCGCTGATAGTCACGGGACCGCTGGTCCCGCGCATTCTGACCGTACAAGGCGCTGACGGGTGGCGCACGTGCTGGTTCGTTTTCGGCGGCGCAACTCTGGCGCTGGCGGTGGGAGCAGCCCTCCTTCTGCGCAACACACCGTCCGACGCGGGGCTGAGACCGATCGGCTTCAGGCCGGACGATCAGGCTCCCTCCGGCCCGAGCGGCTCAAAGCGGCTGGCTGATGTCTACAACAGGCCGATCGTCTGGCTCGTGGGCCTGGTCTACGTCGCGTTCGGCTTCTCCTACATCGTCTACATGACCTTCTTCACCAAGGTCCTCATCACCGACGGCGGGTACACGCAGGCACAGGCCGGGCAGCTCTTCATGACGATGGGCTGGTTCAGCCTGCTGTGCGGTCTGATATGGGGCTCGGCGTCCGACCGCATTGGCCGCAAGGGCGCATTGGCGATGGTCTACATAGTGCATGCAGTGGCATTTGCCCTGTTCCCGCTGTGGCCGACCTCAGTCGGATTCACCATCTCGGCGATCCTGTTCGGGCTCTCGGCATGGAGCATCCCGGGGATCATGGCGGCGACGTGCGGCGACCTGCTCGGGGCAAGGCTGGCGCCGGCCGCCCTGGGGTTCATCACGCTCTTCTTCGGCATCGGTCAGGCGGCCGGGCCGTCCGTGGCGGGGGCGATGGCGGATGCGGCCGGATCGTTCTCGACCGCGCTCTGGTTGTGCGCCGGTGTGGCCCTGCTCGGAGCCGCGGGCACTGTCCTTCTCCCTCTGAAACGCCACGCGCGCTAGCCGACCTCGTCCTTATCTCCAATCCCCATTGCTCCAACACTCCACTACTCAATTCTAAACGTCGTCTCGCCTTCCCATTTCTCTCCCGGCAAGAGGACAGGCTTCGTCTCGATCACGCCGGTCTCCACGCAGACCATATGGACGTACTCGTCGTCGCCGAAGTCGGGCATGCGCTGGGACTTGGCGATCCACGGGTTCCAGACCACCACGTCCGGCATGTCCGTCTTCGAGATGCCGATGGTCCGACCGTTGCCCTCCTCCGCGACTCGGAGGGAGTCGGGCGCGTTCGGGTAGACGCTGTCGGTCTCGGCGGCGAATCGGATCTCCGGGCGGGACTCGACGATCCGCGCATTCTCCTGCAGGGTGTCGACATACGTCGTGCCCTGGAGGCCGACTACCGCCGTCTTCGTGATATCGGCCACCCGAAAATAGGTGTGGAGCGCCATCATGAAGTCGAACGGCTGCTCGCCGGTGTTTGTGACCCGTGCACCGACGGTCAGCGCATTCTCGTCCAGCAAGACCCGGAGGCCGAGCGTGAATCGGTGGGGCCAGAGCGCGAGCGTCTCGGCGCTCTCTCTCATCTGCAGGTCGATGTTGACGATGCCGTTGTCCAGTAATCCACTGCACACCAACTCCCACTCCGACGTGCGGGCGAACCCGTGCTGGGGGAGCGGTCCACGTCCCCCGAACTGCGGAAAGACGACGGGGATGCCCCCGCGTATCGGCTTGTCACTCTGCCACCAGGACTCGCGGCTGAGAAAGAACAACTCGTCGCCGGTAGCGTTCTTCCATGAGGTAATGTGCGCTCCGTGCAGGTAGACCTCACAGCTTGAGCCCGATGAGTGGGTGAGCACCGCCTTGGGGAGGCCGCCGTTGCCCTCGGCGATGGTGACGGCGTTCGGTATGCCGAACTGGTTGTTCAGTGTATCGATCATGGTATGAAACCTCTGCGGAAACAGCGTGAACAGGCGCATGGATGGTCGCACCGCCTGTTCCACTATGTTCGTTACCCGGACGGGAATCCCTTTCATCAAAGGATGCGCGGATGCCCACGGCGAATGCTACATCACTGATGGCGCCGTAGGAGCAGCTTCCAGATGCGATCAGGCCATGTAGGAGCAGCTTCCAGCTGCGATCGCGGCTTGGAAGCCGCTCCTACAATTAGATCAATCGCGGCTGGAAGCCGCTCCTACGACACGGCGCCGGACAGGCAACCGATATGACACCGACGAGACGCGAGTTCATGAAATCGATGCTGGGCCTCACGGGGGCGCTTGCACTGGGGGAGACGAAATTGTCAGCAGAAGCAGTGGCGAAGAAGCCGAACGTCCTGTTCATCATGTGCGACCAGATGCGCGCTGATACGATCGCCGCGCTCGGGAATCAGCACATCTATACGCCGAACTTCGACCGATTGGTGAAGCGAGGGATCACCTTCACCCAGGGGTACTCGACCTGCCCGGTATGCGTCCCGGCGAGATACACCATCCGCACGGGATGCGAGCCTCCCACGACCGGCGTCTACGACAACAGCGCGGCGAACATCGTCGAAGGCCAGGCGCCGACCATGGAAGGGCGATGCGGGAAGTACCTCGCCCGCACGATGGGCGAGTTGGGATACCGCACCTTTCACGTCGGCAAGTCGCACACTCATCCGAGGTTTGAGGATATCGGGTTCGACGTACACCTGCGAAGCGAGGAGCTGTACGGTTCGCCCCAGGACCGCGAACGGGACGCCTATGCCTCGTTCATCGCCAGGGAGCATCCGGAGTACGACTGGATCGAGGCGCTGATGGGCGAGCGCACGGAGATGTATTATCAGCCGCAGATGAGCCCGCTTCCGGCGCATCTAGGCGTCGAGGCTTGGGCCGCCGACCGGACTATCGAGCTGATCGAGGCGGGCGGTGACAAGCCGTACTTCGGTTTCGTATCGTTCATCGGCCCGCATCCGCCGCTTGCCCCGCCCATCCCGTTCAACCGCATGTACAATCCCGACCGCATGCCGAACCCGATCAGGGGCGACATCGCCATCGATCACATGGACGAGCAGATTCCGTGGATGAACTACGTCATCTGGGCGGAGGACATCAATGATACTCAAGCCCGGACGCTCAAGGCGCGCTACTACGGCGAGATCACTTACATCGACCAGTGCCTCGGCCGGATCCTCGATGCGGTCGAGGCGAGGCCGGATGCCGACAACACGCTGATCTGCTTCTTCTCCGACCACGGCGATCACATGGGCGACCACAACGCCTGGCAGAAGGAGACGTTCTTCGAGGCATCGTGCCACGTGCCGTTCCTCTTGAGCTGGCCGAGCCGCCTGCCGAAGGACACGAAGCGTGAGGAACTGGTGTGCCTGACCGACCTCTTCGGGATCGCCACTCATGCCGCGGGCCGCACGGACGTCCGGGAGGGCGTCGACGTGCTGGGGATCGTCGAAGGGAAGGCTCAGCCGAGGGAGTATCTGATCGGCTACCACTGCCATCCGGAAACACCGTGGTTCAGGGTCATGGTGCGCGAGAAGGACTGGAAGTACATTTTCATGGCGAACGGAGGGCGGGAGCAGCTCTTTAACGTCACCGAGGACCCGAACGAGCTTCATCAGCGACTGACCGACCGGCCGGACGTGGCGGACAGGCTCAGAAGGGTCGCGATCGAGGCTCTGTCAAGACCGAACGCGGATCGGGCGCTCCACGGAGGCTCGTTACGCAGCGTGGAATATCGCAAGAGGCCGGCGAAGAGGATCCAGCAGTTCGATAGGTCTCGAGGGGTGAACGGGTTCCCGGAGCATCCGGCGGATGTGCTCAAGAAGGGCTAGGCTCCCTGCTCTTCCTTGTCCCAGTTGCGGGCGCCCTTCGCCGACTTGTAGAGGCTGAGGATCTTGACGGCCAGGTCCTTGTATTCCCGAAGGACGCGCTCCTGGTTGGAGGCGACCCAGCGCACATCCTCGGCAAGCTGGTTCAGGAGGTCGGCGTACTTCCTGATGTCCTCGGGGTGACTGTGGAGGAGCGTCTTGATCTCCTCCACGGCGCTGGAGGCCATCTTGGGGTCGGGGCCCTGCGGCATCGGGAGGCAGGCGGCGACGACATCGACGACAAACTGCCGGTACTCCTCCTCGCGCTTCTGCATCCGAGAAATCATGTAGAGCGCATGGTCGAGCAGTTGGTCGAACGTATGAGGGTCGGCCTCGACGGACTCGGGGTTGTCTCGGAGAGTGCCCTTGATGTAGTCCACGCAGCCGCAGACGTCGCGGAACTTGGTGACGCCCTCCTGAGATGCATCATCAGCGGAGACAAGCTGCATGCCGCGGTAGGTTTCCTCGTAGCGAGCCTTTGGGAGTTCGATGACCCCGCCGTCCTCGAACATGATGAGCGGCGGCTCGTGGTGCCCGCGCTTCTCGATGTGCGCGGCGCCTTTCTCCACCATCTCGATGACCTTCTCCACATGCGGCGACGGCGGCAGCCACCGCCGATTAACATCCAGGATTTCCTCAGGTGTGCGGTCTGACATATCCGGACTCCTACGGTCGTCTCACTGTGACTTCCCGAAGTAGGATGGCCTTTCTGGGGCCATCGGCGGTCTCATGCTTGAAGTGCGAGTAGGCAAGCAAGAAGCTGTCCGGGCCGGTGGCGAGCAGGCTGGTGTAGCCGCAGGTATCCAGGTGTGGGTCGGTCTCGGTGACCGGTACCATCTCGAAAGGATCGGTCCACTTCTCGCCTTTGCCGTCGGTGCAGAAGCGCACCTGCACGCCCGGGCGGCCCGATGCGAGCACCAGCACACCGTTGTCGAGGCGCAGGAGCTTCGGGAGGACTCCGTTCGGTGTGAAGGCTTTCGGCTTCGACCACGTCCGGCCGTCGTCCTTCGAGCGGCTGAGGTACATCGGACCGATGCCCGCGCCATCGGTGGTGCGCATGACGCAAAGGAGCGATCCGTCGGCCAACACCTCATACGCCGGCTCGGTGAAGCCGCCGCGCTCGTTGCCTCTCGGATCGGCCTTCAGATCGGGCTGATAGAGGATGCGCCCCTGGATCGTCCAGCTTCGTCCGTTGTCGGTCGAGCGGTAGAAGAAGACGTTGCCCTTCGGGTCCGCCTTACCGTCGTCGAGCAGACGATAGCCGGGGTAGATACCCGCAAGCGCCGAGCCGTCGTGAAGGACGTGCATGTCGCCCCACCAGACGATCGGGAAGACGTCGTAGATCGAGTATCTCAGGGCGAGCGGATCATTGAGAGCAGCGTGCTCGGTCTTCGCGGTGTCGGAGCCCTTCGGGAAGCGCTTGATCCTGATGGTCTGGAGCTTCGCCGGGAGATCGGTAAGCTTGTACATGGCCAGCTTTGGCCCATAGGGATCCTTGCCGTCACTGACCGGAGTCGGGAGCTTGAGGTCGGCGAGCTTGTACGGCCTCGGGGTCACAACGCTGACACGATCACCGTTCGGCAGAAGGAGTCCAGAGACGCCCCACTTACCGGTATGCGCGGTCCAGGTCTTGCCGCCATCGCGGGAGACAGCGCAGCCGTTGGGGAGCCCGTAGGCCCTCGCCGAGTCCTCGTTCGTGCTCCAGGACATCACGAGCGTGCCGTCAGCCCATCTGCCGATGCCGGGGAACTGATACGGCCCCCACTTGTACTCCTTGTCGGCGACGGTGATGATCTGCGGCTCGGCGAACTGCACCGATAGCGACAGCTTGCCCCTCCGCTCGTAGTCCGCCGAGTATGCGCCGTATGCCTCGATCTTCTGTTCGTTCATAGTAGTCTCCGAGTTGGCCGCCGTCAGTCCGGCGAACAGCAGGATCGCCTGCAGGATTGGCATCAGTCGTCGAATGCTCATAGTGCTCCCTTGCGGGAGAGTGAATCTCGGACCAGAGCCGTGTACTCCCGCATCTTCGGCTCCAGGGTGCTCGCAATGTCAGTACCCAGCATCATATCCCACTCCCGCGCCTCCTCGAAGAAACGATCCACCGACGTACTGCATGCACGAAGCAGTTCGGCAGACTCAGTACTAGCGGGCAGAGTCGCCTGTAAGGAACCGAGGAACTCGGCAGCCAAGCCGTGGACCTGGCGGAAGTGCCCGGCCTCGAGACCGAGGCGGATGCAGGCAAGCTCGATGGTCCGGGTGCGGACGGCCTCCAGGTAGTGAATCGCCCTCCACTGCCGGCCGCGCAGGAGCGCCTGGCCGCAGTGCATGATGTGATGCCATATGCCGTCGGCTCGGCGCCGGTGCTCGCGCATCAGATCCGGTGGCTCCCTGTTGGCCCACGTGCGCTGCATGATCTCCTCGATCCGGCCGGAACGGTCGAAGGCAACCTTCCAGCGCTCCCGTTCGGCGAAGAGCTTGCTGATGGCGACGAACCCGGCATCGAGTTCGAGAAACCGATCGAGGAGGAGGGCATAGAGGTAGCTGCCAGGCCCGTAGATGACCTCGGAGCAGTGAACAACGGGGAGTAGTTCATCGAAGCGCGTCCGCCAGTCACGGAAGACGGTTTCAGCGTCCTCATCGGAGGCCACGATGCAGATGTCGATGTCTGAGAGGTCGTCTTCGAAGCCGACCGCACCCGAGCCGACGACGAGCACGCCGATGATGCGCTCATCGGCCTCCAGCGCGGTAAGGATGCGATCGAGCGTCTCCTGCCTGGGCTCAGGGGTGAAGCAGCCATCCATGCGGACAGGATATCAGCGCCGGGGTTCTCAGTCAAGGCATCAAGGCTTGTGTACGGCGAACTGGGCCGTCAGTCGACATTATTGCCAGGTTCCTGGTTGGTCATCGAGCCGAACAATTGAAGCCATCCAACCATGAGCTCGTCGGCCCAGGTCCCGGACTTGCGGCATTCGTCGATCGTCTTGCCCCAGTAGAACCCGATCCATCCGGCAGCGTGCGGTTCGGACTTGAGGAGGAAGTCGCCAAGCTCGTCCACGGGGCAATGCATGGGGTATGTCTCCTCGATGACTACCGGCTTCCCGACGCAGAAGCCCTTCAGCAGGTCGATCGATTCGCCGATCTTCCCGCCCTCGGGGTAGATGTGGACGCAGAGGAAATCGACCTCCGGCGCGACGGTCCTGGGCTCGAAACCGGAGGTGAGGCCCGGCTTGTCGAGACTCCAGGGCAGGAGGCCGACAGTGATGAGGTGGCGCTTGTCATGCTTGCGGATCGCCGATACCATCGCCCGCAGCCAGTCGCGCGCAATATCGGTGCGCTTCCGGTCGCCCTGATCGAGGCCGATGTGCTGGACGTAGTAATACCCGGCGAACGGCTCTCCCAGCCAACTCCCGGGCTCACGGCATCCGGCGGGAGCGACCGGCTCGTTCATGATGTCGTAGCAGAAGACACCGGGACGATCCGCACACCACTTAGCAACCGCCTCCCAGAAAGCTGCCTGAGCGCGCCACCGGTCCTTCTCGGAAAGCGTGTCGTACCACTCCGGGATGTGCTCCTTCTTGTAACACGCGAGACCGGTGATGTCGAGGTAGAGGCCGAGGCTTTCGGCAAGGACAACGAGACGATCCAGACGTTCCAGCGCCTTCTCGTTCGGCCTGTCGGGACCTAACATGAATCGGCCGAACTGCAGGTGGATGCGCACGACGTTCGCACCGAGGGCCTTCATCTCCGCGAAGTCCTCGCGGACCGTCGTCCACTCGGCCTCCCAATAGTCTTCGAGGAGCCGCCCGTTGTGGTCGCGGTCGTAGTTGAACCCGCGCGGAATGAACGGCTTCCCCGATAAGGCGAGCGCGAACGACTTCCCGTCCGGCCCGATCTTCACCCAATCCATCTGCTTGCACTCCGCCCCGCCGATCGAAAGCACCAGGACCACCATAGCCATGATGCGCGCTGCTATCTTCATTGCTGTTGGCCGCCTGCTGCTCCCTGGATCTGCTTCCAGAGCGCCTGGGCGAACGGCATCATCTCGCCGCGAGGGAAGCGCTTCCGGAGTTCGGCGAGGCTGGCCTCCGCGTAGTCCTTGTGTCGGTAGACGTTCCAGTAGCAGTACGCCATCCGGAAGAGCGCGTTCTCAGCCTCCATCTCGGTGGGTCGAGTCTCGGCGATGAGCTTGTAGACCTTGATCGCCTTGTCATGCTCATCAAGGCTCTCCAGTTGGCGCGCAAGCCTGAGAAGGTGCACGGACTGGTAGATGCCGGGATCGCCGTTCAACATCGTGAGATAGCCGTACACCACCCACGGGTCTCTCACCACGAGTTCCGGCCCGAGCTTGGCGATGGCGGCTGCGACCACGGCCCGCTTCCCTTCGCGGATAGCGGATGGGATCATCGCTCGCAGGACTTCCATGTTGTCCGGCTCGGCCTCGAGCATGCTCTCCAGCGCGTAGAACGGCATGTACTCGAGCTGCTTCGCATCGGCGTGGACCGCTCTCGCTTCCGACAACTCCGCCGTGTCGCGCTTGACCCGCATCAATGCGCAGAGGACGGCGCCGGCAAAGCCGCCGCCGACGTGCGCGAAGCTCGCAACTCCGCCGCTCATATGCTCCATCCCGCGTGACAGACCGCTCCAGAGATCGAGCAGGATGTAGATGGTGATCACCCAGTGAGCCGCCACCTCGAACACTCCGCGCCAGAACCACCAGATCCAGTAGAAAACACAGACCTTGCTGAACGGGAACGCGAACCAGTACGCTCCTGCGATCCCCATGATGCACGCCGACGCGCCGATCACCGGCTGGTTCTCACCGAGGAACGTGACGTCGAGCAGCGCCTGGGTGAGATCGCCTACGAGACCGGTTGCAAAGTAGACCGCAAGGAACTTCGGTATGCCCAACCGGTCCTCGACCGCCGGCCCGAATATCCACAGGAACAACATGTTGCCCAGGATGTGGAAGACGTCTCCGTGCAGGAACGACGATATGAAGAAGTTCGCGAACGGCGCCTTCCAAAGCTGGAAGGCGTAGGCCCTCACAACCTCATCGCGGATGAACAGGTAGTACTCGGTCGTGGCGAGGTAGATGATGAAGTTGGCGGCGATAATGCTGATGGTCGCGTATGGAAAGCGCGCCGGTGGGTTCTTCACGCGGTATGGGAGTAACAAGGTGTTCCCTCCATACGGCAGAACCAGTGCGCGGCCAGGTCAGACTCTCCGTTCCAGCCCAACAGCGCAGCCCGAAGTTCTACATAGGCCGAGGGCGCCTCTCCACAACAGAACACCGGGTGATCCGCCTGCCGTCGTCTATGCATGGATATGGGCAAGGCTCACGTTGTCGAGGTTGCTTTCCACACTTGACAGGTGATGTCCTCCAACGGTCACCTATCTATGTTCCATCGAGCCTTGTATATCCGGTGTCCCGGAAGTAGGATCGCCCCCGACGGGTTCAGCAGATGGATTCGCCCCGCCCACCAGTTGGGACTCTCGGCCTGAACGTACACCAGACGCCCGGTGATGGGATTGAGGTCGAGGCTCTTGGCCGAGTACGCCCTGGGGAGCAGGTCGTGCGGCTTGATCTCATGCGTATCCCTGTCAAAAAGGAAACAGCGCGACCAGGCGCTGACGGAGAGCATCGAGGTGCCGGGGACCGGATAGAGATCATGGCCGCCGCCCTCGGGGAGCGGGTATATGCCGGAGACCTCGAGATGCGGCGAGTCTGAATACCAGCGCCTCAAACGGTATGCCCTGATCTCCTTGTCGCCGAGCGCCCAGAGAGTATGGCGCTGCCTGTCCCACACAACGCCGTGCGCCGAGACGAGGTCGGCGGCGTACAGGATCTTCCCCGGCGACTTGCCGTCGAGCACGACCACCTTCGCTGAGGTAGACGCGGCTACAACGATGCGCCCGCCGGGGAGGATATCGGCCGAGTGGGCATAGGGCACCACCGCCCAGGACTCCGGCTTCCCGGAAGCACGATCCACGAGCGCAACACCTCCGCCCGAACTGGTGATCAGGATCTTGCTGCCGCCGCGGACCGGCTTGCACTCATCCGTAGTGCCGAAACGCTTCCCGGCGTCCTCGGGGATCTCGGGATGATCGGCGGCCTTCCAGGTCCAGAGCTTCTTCGGCGGCGAATCGGTGGATGCGGCATCGATGATGTAGACCTCGTTCCAGCCGCAGACGATGAGCTCGGAAGACCCGGCGCAGGGGATTGCCAGGCATATGACAAAACACAGCAGGATCGTGATGGTTCTGTGGATCATGGCTTACTGAGCAAGTATATCACAAACAGCGGCACTCGGGAGACGTCTTCCGGATCGGGAGACTGCGCCGGCCCCTAGTGAGCCGGAGACGTCGCCGACTTCATCGAGCATCCACGGATCAAGCGTGCCGACACGATGCGGGTCCTTTCGCTCGTTGGCAAGGCCAATCCATTCCACTCAATCCGTGGCCCAGCCCCTTGTGGGCGTCGGGATTGATCATGCCCGACCGGGACGAGCCCATAGGCTACGCGGAATGTGCGGTGCTTTCGATGAGACTTACGCACACACTGCCTTGCAGCGGGCTGATAGGCGGCATGGCCCAACGGCAGGTAGCCAGCAAATATACCGGTTTTTCGCGAGCGCTGTTGACTAGATCAAGACGGCGATGTAGACTTGATCCATAGAGCTGCTACTCACCGGGTGGACTGCGCCCGGCCGACTGGGTCCATTCCAATCAGTATGCGTCTGGTGGGCTCAGGAGATAGCGGTCAACGGGCGCCAGCCCGTATCCCCCCTCGAGAGGGAAGAGAAGGAGAAACAGATGGCCAAGTTTTCCAAGACACTGCTGTTTGTCGCACTGGCAACAGCCGTCCTGGCCGGTACAGCTAGCGCCGGCTGGGTCGAAGATTTCGAGTATGCCAATCAGGCCGCACTGGAAGCCAACTGGCAGCCCATGTCCACAACACCTCTGGCATGGGCCACCGACAAGTCGGTATCACCCACTCACTCGCTCAAGCAGAGTACAGGAGCTGCGGGAAGCTACAGAGCGATCGGCGAGGACATCGCGATCGCTGACCTGAACTTCGGCTTCTGGTTCTATGATGGCGGAGCCGCGCTCGGACGCACCTGGGGCGCAGTCTACAGCAAGGCCGGCGGCGCATGGGACGGCTCGCTGAACAATATCTTCATGATCGGCAAGAACAACAGCACCCAGTCCACGAAGTACCAGGGCCGCATCGTAAACGGAACAGGCGCCGGCTACTTCATGCTGGATGGGGCTGCAGATCGAACGGTCGGCTGGCATTTTGCTCAGATCCTCGGCTTCCCGGATGGCAGGGTCGAGTGGAGGATCGACGGAGTCGTCGGTGCGACCAAGTACCCCAACAGAGCTGACAAGTTCAACTTCGTGTGCCTCGGCTCGAACCTGAGCTCGGCTACCGAGATGTGGTTCGACGATGTCAGCATCAACCCGGTAGTCCCCGAGCCGAGCAGCCTGCTCGCCCTCGGAACCGGACTGTCCGGTCTGATCGGATTCGCAATTCGCCGCAGGAAGTAATACCAGACGCACGACACCAGACATGCAAGAGCGAGGACGCCAATCCTCGCTCTTTCTTTTTGCTCTACGGCGTGGATCGGCACGGTTTGCGTTCGCAGGCTGCGGGGAATGTCCATCCTGACATGGACCGATTCCCTGAGACAGCGGATATCGAGACTTCTACCGACGACTACGCAAGCCGATTCGCGGGCCGTATCGGCGAGTGGATGCTGCAGGTCCAGGAGCAGGCGATGCTCAGGATGCTCGCGCCCTACCCCGGCGCATCGGTGCTCGACGTCGGCGGCGGACACGGGCAGTTGACGGGCGTACTCCTGGATAACGGCTACCAGGTAACGGTGCTCAGCAGTTCCGAGGAGTGCAAGGAGCGCATCCGGACCTACGTCGACTCGGGGCGGATCGACTTCCACGTAGGGAATGTGCTCGACATGCCATTCACCGATCGAGCCTTCGACGTGGTGATCAGCATCAGGCTCCTGGCGCACGTGTCTCGCTGGCCGGAGTTTCTGGCGGAGATGGCGCGTGTGTCGGACAAGGCGGTCGTCATCGACTACCCTGAGGTACGGAGCGTCAACTACATCGGCCCGCAGTTATTCCGGCTCAAGAAACGGTTCGAGGGCAACACGCGGGAGTACACTTGCTTCCGGGAGCGGCAGATCTTGCGTGTGTTCGACGAGGTCGGATTCCGGCGGTCGGACTGCGTGCGACAGTTCTTCCTGCCGATGGTGCTCCACAGGATGATGAAGAGCCCGCGGGTCTCGTCCGCCGCTGAGAGCATCTTCCGGTTCGCCGGATTGACCCGCCTCTTCGGCTCACCGGTGGTCATCAAGACGGAGCGGAGACAGGACTCCCCTGAGGAGAATACCCGTTTCCGCCGATAATGCGTAGTACCACGAGTGAGCACACCCACAAGCTACCTAGCTTACCGCACCGCCACTTTGGTCTGACGTGAATCCAAGTGAAAGAGAAAGCCATGTTTTTGACCCCCAAGAAACACGCCAATGCAGACGCGGAGGTTCACGATGTGACAGAGGGACTCCTCAGGGAGCAGAACCGATGGTTCTGCTCCTCTGCGCGGACCCTCCTCTACCTCCTCAAGGCCTCTGCGCTCGATATCAGCGACATAGATGTCGATGCGTTCAGGAAGCGCATAGACAAGCTGGTCCGTCGCGCCGAGGAAGGCGAAGCGCCACGAGAATGGAACCGCGCGCTCGAAGCCGATAATCCGTTCCTGCTGAGCCATATCGACCGACAGAAGGAATACCTGCAGACCGCAGAGTCGGAGCTCAGAGATGTCATCGAGTTCATGCACAAGAGCCTGCTCGGAGTGATCGGCGAAGGCGACGTATTCACGGGCAAGATGCACGAGAGCAGCCTCCGCATGCAGCAGATTGCCGGCCTGGAAGACATCAGGCGGATCAAGGATGAACTGAGGGCTGAGATACAGCAGATGAGACAGGCCATCCGCGATAAGGAAGCCCAGGACGCGAAACGTATGGAGGCGCTTTCCAGGGAGATAGGCTCGCTCAGATCCGACCTGGAAGAGGCGAAGCTCGCGTCGATGACGGACCAACTGACAGGCGCCAGCAGTCGACTTTGCTTCGATCTTGGCATCGAGCGCTACCTGGAAAGGTATGTGCTGTCCGGCTCCAGGTTCTCGCTGCTCTTGTGCGACCTCGAGGATTTCAAGAGGATCAACGACCTCTACGGCCACCGGGAAGGCGATTGTGTGCTCAAGGCGTTCGTCCAGGAATGCCAGGCGCTGATCAGGCCCAAGGACCTTATCGCCAGATACGGCGGCGAGGAGTTTGCCATCGTGCTCCCGGGCGTGTCACTCCGAGCGGCGCTAAGGAAAGCGCAGAAGATCTGCTCACGGGTCTCTTCAAATAGATACCTGGTCGAGAACAAGCAGATCAGCGGCGTACTCGCGTTTACGGTCAGCATCGGGGTAGCGGAGGTGCGGCGAGACGATACGCTGGAAAGTCTGATGGACCGCGTGGACAGATCGCTCTACATGGCCAAGCGGACTGGAAAGAACCGTGCCGTGAGCGAGCGGAGTCTGTGCAATGAAGACAGCGGACTGAAGGCTGCTTAGTCGAAGTATGACCGGCGCCTGTGACCACGCGTGAGCGGGATCAGGCTCCGGTCATTTTGCCATTATGGCTTCGGTAGCCGCGACCGGGCTGACCCGTCCGATAGCAGGCAGGATCTCGCATGCCGGCCCGAAGCTGAACCTCCGCAGAAGGCTCCGAAGCTTGCCCTCAGTGGAGCCGAGACGCCAGTAGTGAGGAAGGCCCAATCGATACGGAAGGCTGATCTTCGGCTGCTTCGGGTCCAACTCCCACGGATGCACGTAGACTACCGCCGGATAACCCTGATTGTTCAGCATCTTCACTGCCTTCCGCACGAGAGCGCGCGGGAAGAACCTCAGGTAGAACCCACCGAACATCGGCACGTTGCGGCCGAGGATGCTCAGAGTAGAGATCGGTATCTCGACGAGTTCGTTCTTCGCATTCCGAAGAATGTAAGGCGCCCGCGGCGTGGTGGTCCAGTCGTACCGATAGTGACGGATCGGGAATATGCTCGTGTCGTATGACAGCCCATGCTCGGCGATGATGTCGAGCGCCCAGAGCGAATCATCGTTGATCGAGAAATAGGCGGCGCGATGGCCTATCACGCTCCGGCCGATGCAGTCCTCGATCAGCTTGAGCGAGCGGCTCAACTCGTCGGCGAACTGCGCGGGAGTCATCTTGAAGATCAGCGAGTGAGAGTAGCCGTGCGTGCCGATCTCATGTCCGGCGTCCGCGAGCCTGCGGACGATCCTGGGGTTGGTCTCGGCGATCTTGCCGAGGACGAAGAACGTCGCTCTGGTGTTGGCGGTATCGAGCATCTCCAGGATCTGATTGGTGACTCGCTCCAGCCGATCCTCATAGTTGCTCCACTCGGCGCAGGGGATTTCCAGTCCCTGATACCAGTCCTCGAAGTCGAACGTGAGTATGTTCCTCATCCGACCTGGCTCAGACGGTGCGAGCGGGGATTCGATAATCTTGAAAGAGCCCAGAGATTCCATGCTATAATCCTCATTCATCCCGAGACCGCTTATTCGGGGCTAAGTGAGACAGTGTAAGGCAGAGGACGCGGGGGCGCGGGACGTCAGGCATCTCATGCTCAACCACTTCCTCCCTGATCGCGGAGATGCTGATTATCGAGCGATGCATCGGCGCATGGCCTGTCGGAAGACACACCCTCGTTATCAGCATAAGACCTCGAAGCCTTTCTGTCAATAGGTATTTATGCTGGTTCTGGCGTGAATCACGCGTGCCGTCCGGCTTGACAACCGCCACGAGAGACGGTATTCTAGGCCGGAAGCCTTATGAAGATCCTCGCCTGTCACAATTTCTACCGACGCCACGGCGGAGCTGACGTGGTCATGCTCCACACGCAAGAGTTCCTCGAGGAGCTTGGGCACGAGGTCATCCCCTTTGCCATGAAGCACCCCGAAAACCTCCCGTCGCCGTATTCCCGGTATTTTGTGCAGCAGGTGGATTATTCCACACTTCGGCCCAGTCAGGTCATAAAAACCGCCCGAGAAGCCGCCAGAATACTCTTTTCCATCGAAGCATACCGCAATATCTCGGCGTTGATACGCGAGACTAAGCCCGACCTGGCGCATGGGCATAACATCTACCACGAGCTATCGCCGAGCATCCTCGTCGCTCTGAAGCGCGCCGGGATTCCGACCGTCGTCACGCTCCACGACTACAAGCTGATCTGTCCGAACCTGAAGATGCAGGTCGGCGGGAAGATCTGCGAGAGATGCCTCGGCGGGAACTACCTCAACGCCGTGAAGTACTGCTGTGTCCACGACTCGCGCCTCGGAAGCCTGCTGTGCGGCATCGAGGGCTTTCTTCACCGCTCGCTATATCGTACCCATATCGATATGTTTATCTCACCGAGCCGATTCCTGAAGGGCAAGATGGTGGAGGCAGGCTTCCCGGCGGAGAGGATCGTTCACGTGCCGAACGCCGTGCCGATCGCGTCGCGCAAGCCTGCGTACAAGCACGGCGAGTACGCGCTCTTCCTCGGCCTGCTGATCCAGGAGAAGGGCCCGACGGTGCTGGTGGAGGCGATGAAGCGAATCCCAGACGTGCCGCTGAAGATCGCCGGCCGCGGATACCTCGACGGCGCGCTCAGGGAGCAGATCGAGAAGGCGGGGCTGAAGAACGTGGAGCTTGTCGGCTTCGTGACCGGCGACCGCCTGGAGGAACTCGTCCACAACTCCCGGTTCGTGGTGATGCCGTCGATCTGGTACGAGAACTATCCGATGACGATCCTGGACGCCTACTCCTGGGGCAAGCCGGTAGTCGGATCGGACCTCGGCGGGATTCCGGAGATGATCACGCCCGGCGAGCACGGCATGCTGGCAAACCACAGCGACCCCGATGACCTGGCGGCGAAGATGAAGGCGGTCTGGGACGATCCGGACCTCGCCGTCGAGATGGGCAGGAAGGCGCGCGCCCGGATCGAGGCCGAGCTTTCGCCCGAGGTCTACATCGAGAAGGTTCTGGCGGTCTACCGGACCCTGCTCGACCGCCGCTAACCGGTTGCTTCGCCCGCCCCGTATTCCCCACTCACGCGCGCGTCTACATGCCCCGAATCCTTGCGGCGAGCCACGGCGCGACGAGAGTGGTGATCGGAACGAGGACCCAGAGGCGGCCTCGGAGGACGTTGTAGTCGGCGAGGAGTTGCTCCCACGAGTTGCCGAAGACGTAGTGCCCGGCGAGGAACTCGAATGCGATGGTGAGGCCGAGCCACACCAAGCCGACGAGCCACGCCTGCCCGGGATTGGACGGACCGATCCACCGGATCGTGAGGATGGCGGTCAGCAGGATCAGCGCGCAGAGGAGCAGCGTGCTGATGATGCGCCCGATGAGTTCGCCGAACTTCGGGATCAGCACCGCTCCTCTGAACGCGCCGTTCACGATGGCGATGACCATCAGAATGAACCAGATTATAATCGCGCGAAGGATCATGCGTCGGTGGCCGCCTGTTACTTCAGCAATTCGAAGCTGACACTCATCGTGTGGGTGATATCGATCTTCGAGGGGTCGAGGCCGAGATTGGTTGTCGGGAACTCCATCCCGCCCCGCATCATGTTGCTGAGCTGATACGACCAGGACGAGCTGCTATCGCAACCGATGCTGGTCACCCCGCCCAGAGTCTTGCCGGCGAGCGCCGCAAGCTTGGCCGCTTTAGCCCTGGCGTCCTCCAGCGCCTTCGCCTGAGCCTGTGCCTCCGCCTCTTCCGACTTGATCAGGCCGTAGACGATCACGTTGTCCAAGTATCTGCTGTACGAGTACGAATCGGATACATCCATGGATGCTCCGGCTCTGATTGCGGCATCCACGATGTCATGTGCGATCTGGGGATCGGGAGCTATCGTCACTCTCATCTGCTTGACTATCTGCGGGCGGGCGACATCCTTCTCATCAGAACTCCATGCCGAGTCCTTCTAGCCGATCGCAACGTCCGAGGTGACGATCTCCTTGATGCCGTCTTTCTTGGCCTTGATCGCCTTTTCGATCTCGTCCAGCTTCTGTTTGACTTTCTGTGCGGTATCGGCCATGAGAATGCCATCGGCCTTCACACTAAGCGTGACATAGGCCACATCCGGCTTGGCCGTTACTTTGCCAATGCCGATAACCGTGATCGTGTCCTTGCTGCAGTCCTGAGCCCATGCTGCGCTCACCAGACACATCACTACCGCGAGTACTACGAACAGTCTGCTCTTCATCTCAGTGTCCTTTCCTGGCTGTTGTACTGACCTCGTCCAAACGGACAAGGTCCGGCGCCTTAGCTCGCCAATGTGTATGCCATCGACTTGGGATCGTCGATCTGCTCGGAAGCGTGCAGTATCTCCATGCCCACGACATTGCCGTCTGTGTCGCAGTCAAAGATGAACCCGGGCTTCACCTCATCGCTCTCCTCGACAGGAACATCGATGAAGGCAATGCGCAGGATATCCACCCAAGGATCATAGGCTATCTTCATCTCTATCCACTATGCGGCGACATCGACGCGCTCCGCGTCGGCCTTGGGCTCGGGGATCGGAAGACCTTCCTCACGCATGCCCTCGATGTGAAACTCGATCGCCTCGCGGATGAGCCGAGACACTTCGTCCCTGGAGTCACCGGCGGCGACGCATCCGGGCAGGTCAGGAACATATGCGCTCCAACTATCGCCCTCATGCTCAAAAACGACAAGGTAGTTCTTCATTACTCAATCTCCTATCTGAGCCTGACGCCACACGCTGCGCACGGTCTCAGGATGCATATCCTTGCTGGGATGACCGGCAATGGTGACTGTTCCCGGCTTCGAGGGGTGCTTGAACTGCCGATGACTCCCTCGCGTCCGGGCCTCGTACCATCCATCATCCTCGATTCGCCTGATCACGTCTCGCACTTTCATTATAGCACACCCTACCCCCAAAGCTTCCTGTCCAGGCTTCGATACTGCACCGCCTCGGCGACATGCGCGAGCGTGATGTCCTCGACGCCTTCGAGGTCCGCGATCGTGCGGGCGAGCTTCAGTATCCTGTCATAGGCGCGGGCGGAGAGATTGAGCTGGTTGATCGCCGTCTTGAGCAGGTCCTTCACGTCGTCCTTGGCGGCGCAGAACTGCCGGATCTGCTTGGCGCCCATGTGCGCGTTACAGAAGATTCCCGCGCCGTTCGAGCCGAACCGGACCCGCTGGATCTCACGGGCGCGCTCGACCCTCGCACGGATCGCCGTCGATGTCTCGCCGGTCGGGACGTTCACCAGTTCCTGGTCCTTCAAGCGTGGGACCTCGATGTGGATATCGATCCGATCGAGCAGCGGTCCGGATATCCGCTGGAGGTACTTGTTGATCATCCCCGGGTTGCATGTGCACGGGCGCGTCGGATCGCTGAAGAAGCCGCACGGACAGGGGTTCATCGCCGCCACCAGCATGAACCGAGCAGGGTATGTGAGCGTCCCGGCCACCCGGCTGATCGTCACCTGCCCGTCCTCCAACGGCTGGCGAAGGATCTCGAGCACATCGCGCCGGAACTCCGGAAGCTCGTCAAGAAAGAGCACGCCGTGGTGCGCGAGGCTGACCTCGCCCGGCTGGGGATACGTCCCACCGCCGCTCAGCCCGGCGTTCGAGATCGTGTGGTGCGGCGAGCGGAACGGGCGCGTGGTGACGAGCGACGTATTCGAGTCGAGCCGTCCGCTCACGCTGAAGAGCTTGGTCGTCTCCAGCGCCTCGTCGAGGTTCATCGGCGGGAGGATGCCGGGAATCCGGCGAGCGAGCATCGTCTTGCCACTTCCGGGAGGGCCGATCATCAAGATGTTGTGTCCTCCGGCTGCCGCTACTTCGAGGGCACGTTTGACGTGCTCCTGCCCCTTCACATCGGCGAAGTCGAGGTCGTAGTGCGGACGGTTGAGCTCGAAGCCGCTGAGGTCGATGTGCGCGGCCTGCTTGCTGCCGATATCCTCCATCAGCTCCATGACCTCGGTGAGCGTAGCGACGGGATAGACGTCGATCCCATCCACGATGGCGGCCTCGCGCGTGTTGTCGGCCGGCACGATGAAGTGCTTCTTGCCCGCGTCCCTCGCGGCGAGCGCCATCGGGAGGATGCCGTGCACCGGCCGGACCGTACCGTCGAGCGACAACTCGCCGACGACCATCATATCGTCGAGGAACTCGCGGGAGACCTGACCGCTCGCGGCGAGGATGCCGACGGCGATGGGGAGGTCGTAGATCGGGCCGACCTTCTTGATATCGGCGGGTGCGAGGTTGATGGTGATCCGCTTGCTGTACGGGAACTCATAGCCGGTGTTGCGAATGGCTGCGCGGACCCGTTCCCCGGACTCCTTCACGGCAGTGTCGGGAAGGCCGACTATCGTGAAGGAGGACATCCCCATGGCGACATCCACCTCGACCTCGACGACGTAAGCATCTACACCCAGGATTGCGCTGGAATCGACTCGCACGAGCATGGCGGCGTCTCCTGATACAGTATGCCTCCCCGCAGTTGGTGCGGATTTGCAGCCAGTGTTGTCGAAAGCTCGCGCCAACCGCAGCCTAGCCCTTCATGGGCGTCGAGATTGTGCATGCCCGACGGGCACAAGCCCCCAGGCTACGGGTGCGTCGGCGATGCTTTCGACAACACTGATCCGGAATCCCTCTCCAACTGCCGGGAGAAGATGTAATGCTGGCTGTCCGGCGTTGTCCCCGAGGTGCTGGGACGGACGCTCTATCGACGTGTATTATAGCAGGGAATAGGTCGGCAAGCAAGTAAGAGGGGAAGGAGATATGACATAATGGGGAGGGACTCGCGCCCCTCCCCTAGTGGGATCTACGGCCTAACCGGGAGGCAGAGGAGGCGGCTCCTCCTCGCCATCACCCCCGGGGTTCTCGACGGTGAGCGTGCGCTCCGCAGTCACGACGCGGCCGTCAGCCAGGCGAACCATAGCTCGCAGACGAATGGTCGTCCCGGCCGCTCCGGGGAGTATCGTGAAAGACTCCCCACCATTCGTCACCTCTCCGACAGCTCCGGTCACGGTCCACACGGCTCTCTGCACCGATCCATCATGATCGAGGTAGGCGCGATACGTCGGGGTAGTGCCGATAGAAACCGTCGCATCCGGAGGCAGGATCGATATGGTCGGGTCGCCTCCCCACGGCGGTGGAGGGGGTGTCTCCGTGCTGTATACAACGTGCAGCGGCGTAGCCCCACCGGAGTTCGCCGTCACCTGAATGCCGCGATATGTCACGGCAGTGCCGCCCTGAGGAGTGACGGTCAGGGTGAGATCTGTCAGCACCGGCACGCCCTGCAGGGTGTAGTAGCCGCCGCCGGAGGTTGTCGTCGTGATGGGCGCCCGCGTGGCCTCGACAGAGACGGTGGCGCCGTCGATGCCGTTACCGTCCGCGTCAACGACTCTGCCGCTGATGCTGGTGGTGGTTGTGGGCGGAGGGACTACGGAGCCGCCACCTCCACAACCAGCAAGCGTGAGAATGAGGGCCACCGCGGCTAACGCGAGCAGG
>Ga0116193_1000395_pt1 | contig 42009 bp, 25 predicted proteins | sample AD_UKC115_MetaG_FD_89892 | JGI IMG/M metagenome (GOLD analysis project Ga0116193, IMG submission 89892) | Active sludge microbial communities of municipal wastewater-treating anaerobic digesters from Hong Kong - AD_UKC115_MetaG | ecosystem: Engineered > Bioreactor > Anaerobic > Digestate... | reverse complement strand
TCGTATCGCTCCCTTTATAGAAAGTAAGAATCCGGGGTACAAGGTGGTTCAAACAGATTTGTTTATAAATGGAGCGTTAGAGTTCTCTGTTTTTATTCAGCAACTGAGTACCCGGCTTTCCAGCGAGGAGTTGGAAATATTTAGGCAATGGGGCGAAAATGCACGGCAAACCAAATTGCCGGTATTAACTCTTAGAGACTCGAAGCAGTGGATGCTGGAGAATCATTTTGTTGGTGAGTGATATTTTGGTAGTGGTTGCAATCCCGCCTCCCGGTTGGCTACAGGGTCCAATTTTTGAAAAGGCTTTTTATTGAATTGCCTTTTAAAGATTGAGGCTTAATAAAAATGCGGGCATCGGGTCTGTCTTTTGGCTCTTTTATCCCACCTGGCTTCTTCATCTATCTTTCCAAGGCGTACTCCCAGTTTTAAAACGATAGAAAAGTAAGCATCATTATTTTTTGAATTTCCCCGCATGGTTCCCGGTGCATAGCGATTAACACCGGGCGTTACAATACCAAACGTTTTATCGCTAATGGCTCTGGCAATAATGGCATCCTGCGGACTGAGGTGGGCATCAAAATATATGGGATCGATATAGGTGGTGCTAACATCATCCATATAATCGGTGAATGTTTTTCGGTATAGGAGCTCAGGAGCTATATTGATTCGTTCCGTTACTTTGATTTTCATTCCAAAACCCATCGGAATATTGATCTGGGTAAGGCTATAAGGTTTCTTGTCAGGATATTCGGGAAACCCTTCTCCTTCGGTACTCAGCGGTTTTAACCGGTGCCAGGTTTTGTTCCCGGCGGCATCGGTAAGAGAACCTTTGGGATCGAAATGAAATACGCCAACACCAATAAATCCATAGGGTTTAAAGGTGGGTGAATAATCGGGGTTGTTGGTATGAAAAAAGGAGATGGGAAATAATTCTACGGCGCTGTATCCTTCATAAACCGTACTCTTAAAATCGAGGTTTCGTTGCTTCCTCCAGAGTTCATTTACTCCATCTGTATTGATGATATTATCCTCACCCGAAACATAGGTTATTTGGCCTGCCATCCGAATCCCCATCCAGGAATTGGGATACACAGAAACAAAAACCCCCTTCATCATTTTGGTGAGTTCGAGGTTTACATCTTTTAGCCAATAGGTTCCATATCCGGCGTTCCCACCCAGGTCGCCTAAGAAAAAAGTGGGGCCAAAGTTGATACCCGCTTCTACGTATGCTTTTTCGCCTCCGAAACTTATATGTTGAGCGTCTGCCTTTGTGTAGAAGAAAGATGCAGCAGCGATGAGGAGCAGCGCCTTACGCACAGCGATGTAGTGTTTTTTCATCTGCAACCTGTTTTGTCTTTCTACGGATAGGGATATTAAAATCCCCTGCTTCATGCAGGAAATCAGTAGTAAAACGGCTACAGTAGCTGAATATTGTAAGTGGGTTCAGGTTTTTATTAACCGCATCCCGATATGCGGAATGTCGTCCTCCAGGTAGGGGTTACTTATTATTTTAAACCCTAATTCTTCATAAAATTTTTGTAGGTAAAGCTGGGCGCTGATACGGATAGGACTATTGGAGAATTCTTTAAAGCAAGCGTCTATGGCATTTTGCATCAGCAATCGGCCCATACCGGTACGCCTAACCGTAAGTTTACTTAGTACTCTTCCGATGCTTGCTTCTTCATACATAATCCCCGGCGGTATTAAACGGGCGTATGCAATTAGGCCGTTTTCTTCATATCCGCATAAGTGAAGACTGAGTTTATCTTTCCCATCCGGATCCAGATAGGGGCATGCCTGCTCTACTACAAATACCTCCGCACGTAATACCAGAATATCGTAAAGGACTCCGGTAGTTAGTTCTTCAAACCGGTATAATTTCCAATCTGTCATTAGTACCCGTATTTATTTTTCCATCTTTCCTTCAAGAAACGCCTGATTTCCTCCTCTCTTGCATTTTTCTGTGGGGAATAAAATACCTTTCCCGAAATTTCTTTTGGCAAAAATTCAAGTTCTACGAAATTGTTTTCAAAATGGTGGGCATATTGGTAGTCCTTTCCGTAGTTTAAGTCCTTCATCAGTTTAGTGGGTGCATTTCTTAAATGTAGAGGCACCGGGAGATCGCCTGTCTTTGAAACGGTAGCCATTGCATCTTCGATAGCCATGTAAGAAGCGTTACTTTTTACCGAGCTGGCCAGGTAAATGGCGCATTGAGATAGGATAATCCGCGATTCAGGATACCCAATCACATTAACAGCCTGGAAACAATTGTTTGCCATCAATAGCGCATTGGGGTTTGCATTGCCGATGTCTTCACTGGCAAAGATCAACATGCGCCGGGCAATGAATTTAACATCCTCACCTCCCGCAATCATTCTGGATAACCAGTACACGGCACCGTTAGGGTCGCTTCCTCGCATACTTTTTATAAAGGCCGATATAATATCATAATGTTGCTCACCCCCCTTGTCGTATAGTGCAATCTTTTGTTGGGCAATTTCCATTACGGCAGAATCAGTAATAACTGAATTCTTTCCCAGCGTATTTGTTACGAGTTCAAACAGGTTCAATAATTTCCGGGCATCTCCTCCCGAAAAATTAAGTAAGGCCTCACTTTCCTTCAAATTAATTTTCAAACCCTGGAGTGTTGTATCCATTTCCATTGCATGACGGAGCAGTTTTTCCAGCCCCTGTTTGTTTAATGCCTTCAATATATAAACCTGACACCTGCTTAGTAAGGCCGGGTTTATCTCAAATGAAGGATTTTCGGTGGTGGCACCAATAAGCGTAATAGTTCCCTTTTCAACCGCACCCAAAAGTGCATCCTGCTGCCCTTTATTGAAACGGTGGATTTCATCAATGAATAATATGCTTCCGGGCCTTTTTGCGGAGAGTTCAATAACCTCCCGTATATCTTTTACTCCCGATGAGATGGCGCTTAACGTGAAAAACGGAGCATCTATTTCATGGGCTATAATATTGGCAATGGTGGTTTTTCCCACCCCGGGAGGACCCCAGAGAATCAGGGAAGGAATTTTCCCCTGCTGAATTGCCTTTCTCAAAATACTATTTTCCCCAGTTAAGTGCTCCTGTCCAATTAAGGCATCCAGGGTTTGTGGACGCATCCTTTCTGCAAGCGGTGTTCCAGCCATGGTAGAGATTCTTGAATGGGTAAAGTTCGGACAGCCAGCCCAAATTAGCAATTCAAACCACAATGGGTTATTGATTCTCCAGGAAGGGGAGAATTTCTGATAGTTCAACCGGTTTTTGTAGGTCATTTATTTCAAAGACCAGCACATATCCCTTCGAACCTCCGGATGCAAGTAAAGCGTCCACCATTTTTCGCTGATCACTTACTTTAATAATTCCTGTTTCTTCATCCCAGATCTCTTTAGTTGTAAGGCAACCCTGGGTGGGGGTTAGCGGGTAAAAAGGCATCGATTGATAGTATTTGGGATCAACCGTAGTGCCATGTGCAATGATCTCTGTACGCCCTAAATTTCCGGCATAATAACTTTGAAATAACGGGGTGAAATTTCTCAACGGCTCTGGGAATAGGTCTCTGTATTTTTCTAATTGCCAGGCACTATCGATAGGATGAGTTTGCAAAAAAGTGGATGGCCATATTTCGAAAGGCATACGCATTTGTAAATTGGGGGTAGGACCAATAAAGGCAGAACTGGAAACGCTGAACCCTGCCATCTGATATATTCCCTGCGGAGTATTTCCGTTTTTAAAAAACCAGGGAAGATTCGTCAGGCTTCTTGCCAGTTGCGGGTAATGTACTATAATGCCGTTGCTGTCTTTGAGGAAATCCCCATTTGCATTTCTGAAAATCATCAACCCGGGATAGTTCCGGTTGTGCCGCTGGATACTGATTAATAATTCATTGCCCGGTAAAAAGTTTTTACTGAGCAGCAATTGGAGTTGGCCGGTATCCGGATATTCTATTTTATTAAAAAAGTAGTCTTCCAATTGCTTTAATAAAATATGGTCCGGATTCTTTTTTATTTTTTCAAGGATCAACCTGTTAATGTTTTCGTGATCTCTTTGGGTATTTTGCAAGGAGGATGCCACGGCCATGGCGAAAACGGAAAGTACAGTATCTGTATTGGCAATGGAATTAATTTCCTCCGAATATTTCCCGGGATACAGGTTGTATACCATTTCTAAGAGGGAGCGCTTGAAATCCGTGCTTCTTTCATGAATGCCCTGGAAGGCATATTGAATTTTGTTGTTAACCCAGGGAGAAGTGTAGTTTATGACCAACATCGACCAGAATGCATCCTGCCAGTATTCTTCCGTAGAGTCAGTTAAAGGTTTTGAAAGGTTGCCGTTAATGGAATTCCGGATGATATTCCGGTAAAGCCTGTCGCGGTTTTCTCTTTTGGTTTCTTTAAATGCGAGTTGGGCAAATGAAGTACAGGTAATCCCGAGAACTATTCCTATCAACAACAATTTCCGCATAATGCAATTTACCTTATAAATGCGGGGATTGTTTGCAGAATAAGAAATGGTTCCGGATCATTAAAGTTTGTCCTGGAGATTTAATTTAATCTGCAATTCATCCAATTGTTTTTGATCAATTGTTCCGGGAGCATCCAGCATTACATCTCTTCCGCTGTTATTCTTGGGGAAGGCAATAAAATCGCGAATGCCTTCGCTGCCACCCAGGATAGCACAAAGCCTGTCGAAGCCAAAGGCAAGACCCCCATGAGGCGGAGCGCCATATTCAAAGGCTCCAAGCAGGAACCCGAATTTGTGCTGTTGTTCTTCCTGGTTCATACCGAGCGCTTCAAACATCTTTTCCTGCAGTTCGCGTTGGTATATGCGGATGGAGCCTCCACCAATTTCATTCCCGTTTAATGTGAGGTCGTACGCATTGGCTTTGATGGAAGCATACGGATGGGCCAGGTAGTTGGCCGGGTCGTCAATACGCGGACTGTGGGCAATCATGGTTTCAATTTGGTCAGGCTTGGGTGCCGTAAAGGGATGGTGGCGTGCAACCCAACGGTTTTCCTCTTCAGCATATTCAAACAACGGGAAATCTACTACCCAAAGAAGTTTAAACGCTGCTGCTTTCCGGAAGCCCAGTTTCTCGGCCATATACATTCTCAGATCGCTGGCTGCTTTCCTTGTCTTTTCTTCCGGACCAGCTAAAATCAATATAAGATCACCGGGTTGGGCAGATGCTGCATTGGAAATTTGTTTCAATCTTTCTGCCGTATAAAACTTATCGATACTGCTCTTATGGCTTCCATCTGCATTGCATTTAATAAATGCCAGTCCCTTCATTCCAATTTGTGGGCGTTTAACCCATTCCGTTAGTTCATCCGTTTGTTTTCGGGTGAATTCTGAACAGCCGGGTACCGAAATGGCAATAACCGTCTCCGCTTCATCAAACACTTTAAAGTCCGCTCCTCCAATCAATTGCCTGTAGTCTTCTTTTTGGTGAAATACCGTGGGAGGTTTTTTAAGGTTGGCCAATTTCATTTCAAAACGGATATCCGGTTTATCATTTCCGTATTGCCACATGGCTTCTTCCCATGTTATCCGTTCCACGCTTTCGGAATAATCAATATTTTTTACATCCTTAAATATCCTTTTAATCATTCCTTCAAACATTGCCAGGATATCTTCCTGTTCCACAAAGGCCATTTCGCAATCTATCTGGGTAAACTCCGGCTGTCGGTCGGCGCGAAGGTCTTCATCTCTAAAACACTTTACTATCTGGTAATACCGGTCGTACCCGCTTACCATGAGTAATTGCTTAAACGTTTGCGGAGACTGGGGAAGGGCATAAAACTGCCCGGGGTTCATCCGGCTGGGCACCACAAAATCCCTTGCCCCTTCCGGGGTCGATTTTATCAGAAATGGCGTTTCAATATCCATAAACTGATTTTCATGAAGATAGTTCCTGGCGCTCCTGCCTACGGCATACCGTAATTCGAGATTTTTCAGAATTTGCTGACGCCTCAGATCCAGAAACCGGTATTTCATCCGCAGGTCGTCCCCGCCATCGGTATCGTCCTGAATGGTGAAGGGGGGAGTAATGGATTTGTTTAAAATTTTAAAATCAGATACATTAATTTCTATATCGCCAGTTGGGATCTGTTGATTTTTGTTGGAGCGCTCACTTACGGTACCGGTTACCTGTAATACATATTCCCGTCCTAATGGATTTTCTTCCAGTTGTTTATTCAGGGCTTCAGAGAACAAAAGTTGCGTAATGCCATACCGGTCGCGGAGGTCTACGAAACTTATACTTCCGAATTTCCGGATGGTTTGCACCCATCCTGCAAGGGTTACCGTTTTATTTACATCATTTAACCTGAGCTCACCGCAGGTTGCTGATCTGTACATAATCTTCGCTGTTAATTAAAAAATCCCTGTTCGAAAGCTGTAATACAGGTAATCAAACAGGGATGCAAATATAAGCCAGAACCGGCGGCTGCGAATTAGTTACCCACTTCCAATCGCTGTCCACTGCTATGGCCACTGAATTCGGGGGCGTACATACATTGTAAGGTGGCCAAGCCGCTGCTAAAATCACCCCGCTGGGATATAAAGGCCGGGTATTCGAACACATAAGTCCCTTTGGGAAGCCAATGAAAGAAATAATTGGTGCTGGCATCGCGGGTGCTTTGGTAATACCCCAGTCCGTTTTGCCATTGATAACCGCTCAGTATATTTCCTGGTTCTAATGTGGCAGGCCTTGTATCTTTTAAGTGAACATATTCCAGGTTTCGGTCAGCCGTAACTTCCAACCTGATTTTTACTTTATCACCTACATGGTATTCTTCACCCTGTTTAAGTTCAACCAGCACCGGCCCCTTGTCAGAATTCTTTTCAATTAAAATTTTCTTTTTTACAGTTATGCCGGAAGCTGCTGCACTTATTTTATCCTGGTCTTCAAAATATTGCCAGTAGGCAGCTCCCCAGGTTACGGCATTGCCGTGTTTACCCTGTTCGGGAACCTCTACCGTGATCCTGCCGAGTGATGGACTTATTTCTTTTTCATCGTAAATCTTCTTCTGATAGCCCGTTCCCGCTTCAGGCGGAGGCATGTCTGCCGGTTTCCCTCCCAAACTAATGGAAACTGTTTCCGAATTACCGAGCCAGTCATCTCCCCCAATTAATAACGCATAGCAGGCTTCGGCAGTGGCTTTGGTTGTACCCCAGTCCTGTGTTTGTTTCTGGCGCAGCAACCAGGTTTTTAATAGATTGATTGTTTTAGAATCTTTATCAATTTCTGTGAAAGTTTCAATCATCATGGCCTGACTTTCAATGGGGGCCTGGTACCAATAATAGCCGCCCCGGTTGAACTCTGCCCAGTACATACCCATTTCATCACTGAATAATGCGTTTTCTTTTAACGACTTTAAGATTCCGGATGCAGTTTTATGTTCTCCCGTTCTTTCTAATGCTAAAGCCCCCATTGCCTGCATATATTTTGATTGCCTGAGCCAGTATTTTTTGAGTTGGCCTTCAAAATAATTTATTACTTGCTTTGTATGAGTGCTTAACTCGATTTCGGGATAAAACGATCTTAAGTATAAATATTGGATAGCCAAATAGGAAAGATGGTCATCTTTCAGGTTCTGCTTCGTTCTTATTAGTTCCTGGTATTCTTTCACTATTTCATTATCTGCGTACCGTATCCCCGAAGTAATGAGGTCATTAATAAGGGCTGTGTTGGCATCATCCAATACCTTAAGCTTTATCAAATGTCCAAGCCCTGTAAGAATGTATTGCGACATATACCGGTTTGGTTCACCACCCTTAAACCAGCTAAAACCTCCATTGGATTGCTGAGCGTCTATTACTTTGTTCAACGCCCTGAATTGTTCGGCCCCTAATTTTTCTAAATTAAATAGTCCGGCAATCCTTTGTTTTCTTTCGCTTTCACTTTTGGCCTGCATTACCCAGGGCGTCTCTTCCAACAAAGCTGATTTTAATTCCTGATTCTTTTCAAGGTTACTTAATAGGGCACTGCTGTCTTTGGTTTTCCATTGTTCAAAAATGGATTTTATTTTGGGATACTTGTTGATGATGCCTGCGGCAATGCTATTGGCATAATACCGGTTAAAAGTCTGTTCCACGCATTCGTAGGGGAATTCCATCAGGTAGGGAAGCGCCTGAACGGCATACCAGGCCGGATTAGAGCTATACTCAATGGTATATCGGTAATTGCTGATACGTTGATTTTCGCCCTGGTTTATGAGTTTATTGAAAGAATAATTCTTTTTTCCGGGTGCTGAACTGTACATGGGTAGTGTTTCGGTAACCAATACCCGATTTGTAAGTACCGGCAAAGCATCTGTCTCCCCATCCGAATAAAGCTTATCGTTGGTAATAGCCTTAATCTGCCATTTTAAGGCCGAATTGAAATTTACAGGAACAGCAACCGGGAAATAAAGTATGACCGATTGGCCTGGGGCTATTTTGAAATATTGGTTGGGAAACTGATTTTGGAACCACCCGTCTACCGGCTTACCGGAAGCCAGATCAAATAACTCCAGGTTTGAGGATCCGGAAAATTCCTTATCTGAAAGATTTACAATTTTTACAGGAATCTCAATCCTGTCGCCCTCCATAATAAACCGGGGAAGGTTTGGTTGTACCATCAGTTTCTTCTGGGTAACTACAAATCGTTCATCATAACCCGATGCCAGATCTGGGGTATGTGCCATGGTCATTAATTTCCATTGGGTAAGTGCTTCAGGGATGGAAAAACTAAATGAAGAATTTCCGTTTGAATCCGTCTTTAATTGCGGGAAGAAGAATGCAGTTTCATTAAAATTGCTTCGTAAGGGTACTTGTTCGCCTTCACTTTTGCCTTGCGAAAGCGTTTCATCGGGTTCAACTTCTCTATTTTTCTTTGTATTAAAAGAAAAAGACACTTCCTCACTTTTATTTTGGGCTCCCCTGTCATCCAGCATTTTCGGGCTGCCGGGAGCGCCTTCCATCACAGCCTCTGCATTGGCAAATGAATTTCTTTGCATATAATACCTTCCGCCACCAAGGCCCATTGCCAGTTTTTCAGCATAATTAGGGTAAATTTTATTTGTACCTGTATATCCTTTTTGAGGCGGATTAGCAATTAAAGAACCGGTGCCTGCCTTAAAAGATAGTCCCGTAAAAGAATGAGCAAAGGGATTGTCTGGCCAAAGGGAAGATAACTGCGCCCAATTGTGTCCTACAATTTGATCGAGAGAGGCATCGTACATACTGGCCAGGACTTCCGTTATTCTATTTTTGTTTTTCCTTTCATTTATATGAACTGTCCAGGTTTCCTTTGTTCCCGGCTCCAGTTTATCCCGGAAACTCTCATAACGAATATCCAGTTCCTTTCCGGAAAATGGAACATGAATTAATGTGTTTGAATTATAGTATCGGTTGCGCATTACCGTTACAGCAGCATATCCAATGCCGCCAAGGCAGGAGGAGTCGACAGGTACTTGAATTTTTAATGGGTCATCAAGTTTAATGTTGTAATAATCAATAGCCTTTCTATCGATGATGGATTGGGTGGCAATAACATATATTTTTTCAAATCCTGATTGGATACGGATTGTTCCTGTTTCACCGGGCTCCATAACCTTTTTGTTGGAAATAAGGGTGATAGCCGGTTGTGTGCCTCCAAAATTTCCGTTCCCATCGGTGATCATCAGAATCTTTTCTGCTCTAATGGTATCACCGGATATGTCCTTGGTGAAGGCAATTATTTTGTACCACCCGGAAGGCAATTGGCTAAAGCCAAGGGTATATTTTCCGGATTCACTGGTGGTGTCTGTACGGTCCAACATTTTTCTTTCCACTGCCCAGCTTGAAATTTGATCCTCATTTTGATATGGATCGAATGGGAAAAGCCGGTCGTGTTCGGTTTTAGTCATTGAGAATACATCGGGGATTTCCCAATAGCGCATTTTATAAATTTTATGCGGATCTTTTAAATAAAGGAGCTGAGTGGTGATGGTGGCCGGAACTGTATTCCCTGAAAGGTTTTTACTGAAGATCAGGATGCTGTTAAGGCTGTCGGAACTCAATTTTTCGGGAGATACAATATCCAACAACATGGATTGATAAGCGGCCGTAATGGTTAAAGAGGAAGATCGGGTTTCCCCGTTGATATCTGTTACATCAACCGATAATTGATAATTAAACCGGGGTTGTGATGCCCGGTCGATGCTCTCATCCGGAATGGCATTAAAACGAATTTGAAATCCCCCTGATTCATCGGTGGCTAATTCACCACTGGCAATTTCCGCCTTTGAAGCAGGAGGTTGAAAATACCGATAATAGTACCACCATTCGGGGAAACGGGGTTCGCGGGTAACATGATAAGTTACCCGGGCCGCTGAAATACTATTTCCGGCATAGGCCATTGCAGATCCCTTTATGATAACGGTATCTCCTACTCGAAAATTACCCATGGGCTTATCCAGGGTAACTTTAAATTTGGGGCGTTTATATTCCTCAACCCGTATGCTGTTTGTGGCAAGAGAGTAACTGTCTGTCAGGGTGAAAACCCCTGTTAACCCGGTGGCAGGTAAATCAAAATCCGAAGCATAAGAGCCAAACTCGTTCGTCTTAACAGGAATTTCCTTTACATTTATCCCATTCGCATCCAATAAGCTGAGTTTGCTTTCTGTATTTGCCGCAATTGATTTGTTTAACCGGGAATGAATATTGTAAAGGATTCCTTTTACAAAAACTTTCTGCCCCGGCCGATAAATGGCCCTGTCGGTAAAAATAAATCCTTCCTTTTCCTTTTCTGAAAACCCCGGATTACGATATAAATAAAATTGTTCCTGCGTGGCAAGTTGATCGTTGTTTGTTGTTACCTCTATGAAATTTCCATAATAAGTTTCATCATCCCAGTTTTTGATTTCAGTATGCCCATTGGTATCGGTAATTTCTACTTCACCCTTTCTTTTCCAATCATACCCATAGGTCTTGTTATTGTACTGTTTTATCCAAAGTTGAACACGAGCATAGGGTACGGGCTGCCCATTACTTCGGTTCACAACGGTTACATTTTTTTCCTGATCGTATAAAATAGCCAGGTTACTGATATATAGAGGTTTTGCAATGATAAGGCTCGTATTTAATGAAAATGCCGATTCATTGGATACGATAAGTATGTAATTTCCGGAAGGGATTGCTTCAAAAGCAATCTCCGTTTTATGTTCGCGGTAATCATCCACTTTTGGTAAGACTAAATTTGAATCTTTGTATATTTTCTTATTCAGGAAAGCCTTCAATTTATCGGTATCGTAATACCGGTTGTTGAAATCCTTTATTTCCTGGGAGGAGACCTTATACAACCTGAAATAGATATTCTTTACATTATTAAATGTCACCAAAGTTTTAAAAGGCTCCCCAGGTACAATTACCATTTCGGTACTTACCTGAAGGGAAGGTTGCAAAATATTACTGAGTAAATTGCCGGCAAGTTGAGCCCCATAACTTTTTGGGTATTTGTGAATAATTGTTTGGCACAAGTCGTAACACCGCCTGATTTCATTTTTATAGTTCAATTTTGAAGGATAATCATATTGCTGCCCCTGGTTGTAATATAAACTGGCTCTTTCAGCCATCACTTCGGCCAATTCGGGAGTATTATTGAATTTATTTTCGAGGGTTAGAAGTGCGGTTTCAAAGAAGGAATCCGGTGATGGCAGGGTAGTTTTTTCACGAACAAATTTTAATCGTTGAAGGTCTGCGTCAATGAATGCAGCCGGGTTGGCATCTCGTTGATGAAATTTCAGGAGCGTTTGGTAAATGGAAATAATTTCAGCTAAAATGTCGGGTTTATGAGTTGCAGTGACGGGTATTGCAATAAATTGTTCGGCCGGGCCAAAATATTCTTTTTGGTTTATTTCGAGTGCGCCTAAGGGTTGCACCCCGATTTTCAAAATTGACGAGAGCCCGTTGATGGCCCTGTTCGCCAACAGGTCGAAAAGGGTGGGCCATAAGCCGTTTGTATTTTCTCCCTTATTCAGGATACTTTCAAATGAAGCGAGTGAAAAGGATTTTAAATCTTTTTCATTGTGTAATGAACGCGCATAGTTTTCTGCAATTTCTTTCTTGTATTTTTCTTCTGACCATAAATCAATATTATCCCCGGATTCATTGGCCAGTTGCGTAATGGTTTTGATGCGATATTGGTTCCGCAGCAGATTCCCGGCAAGTAAATCTGCTTTAAGACTCAAAAGCATTGATTTTACAGGCTCCGTTGATCTGCCCTGAAGGCTGTCTATAAAGCCAATAGCTGCCTTTACCGGCGACTCTTCCTTTATCAAGGTAAATTTCATAAGGTATAAGGCCGCTTTAACTTGTTGAGGTGAATTATTCTCACTAATCGCTTTTTGGAGAATTAATTTTACTTCATTTCTTGCCGAATTTATCAATCCTTTTTCGGTGAAGGAGGTAACCTGGGCCCATTCTTTATTGTAATCCGGAAATTTTTGTGCCATAAGCCATTCTGGAAAAAAGATAAGAAATGATATTCCTATTAAAAAGGGGAATACATAGCGCATAGTAGCAGTATTTAGTACAAGTTACAAAGTTGGTTTATAAAAGTAAGGGATGATTGAACCTGTGATTCTTCATAACCCTGCCTGTCTTTTTTCTTTAACTTTTATTTGGCGAGTCCTGTTTGAAACGCGGATAGGAATTATATTCCGGGAAATTAGGGTGGACACAGGTTGCCGGATACTGGATTTTTAAAGAATCAGAAAATCGTTTTGTAATCCAAATGGATACCTCCCCGATTCAATCCCAGGTTCAACATTTGGAAAAATAGATTTAAAAATTATGCGCCTGCCAGGTCATTAAATGGACTATAACAGATTCTTCCATTCCCTTAATTTTAAGGATCATTTTACACGCTTAGGGTTTGGGAAGTTTGTACCTTAACTTTTTCTTATCTAATTTGTTTTTAACCTTTATTCCAAAATAAACTCAGACGATTGCGTTAAACAAAAAAAATTTAGCTATGAGACAAATTTTTACCCTTTTATTTTTCTTTTCTTTCTTCAGTGCAAATTCACAGGATGCTGCACGGCACAGAAATTCCGACTATGGTTCATCCGTTGTGTCTGTAAGCGGTTCATTTAACCAGCCGTACACGGTGTATTTAGATGGACGGGAACACAGACCAGACAGGAACAATGAGGTGTATATCCAGGTCAGGCCCGGAAACCACAGCCTCCGAATCATGCAACAAGGAAGATATGTAAGGTCGCAGATCGGCCGGCAGATATATAGTGCCCGAATTAATGTAAGGTATCAATCGCAAATGGATTTCATGATAAACCGAAATGGCCGGGTGTTTAAAGATGAATTTGCCGTGCGGTATGATGATTATGATCCGGATTACCCCAATTATCCCAGTAATCCCAATTACCCTGACTATCCCGGAAGGCCCGATTACAGGCAACCCATGAGTGCAACTGATTTTAGTGGGGTTATTCAAACCATGAAAAATCAGGGGTTTGATAACGAAAGGTTATTGATTGCAAAACAGGTGATTGGAGTAAATTATTTCAAGGTTAACCAGGTGAGGGAAATGATGGCCTTGTTCAGTTTTGATGAAAGCAAACTGGATATCGCAAAAACAGCGTATCCTAAAACCGTAGACCGAGAAAATTATTTCAAGATTAACGATGAGCTGACCTATAGCAGTTCAAAAGAGGAACTGAACCGGTTCTTAATGAGTTATAAAGATTAACCTACTGAAAACTACTGGATGGGGATCGGCATAGGCCGGTCCCTTTATTTTTTGAGTGCCTCTGCCATGGTTTTTCCAATATCTGCTGGGCTTGCCACCACATGGATTCCACATTCAGCCATGATCTTCATCTTGGCGGCAGCCGTATCATCTGCACCACCCACAATAGCACCGGCATGGCCCATCCTTCTTCCGGGAGGAGCAGTTTGTCCTGCGATGAAACCTACCACCGGTTTTTTATTGTTCACCGATTTGATGTAGTGGGCAGCTTCTGCTTCCATACCGCCACCTATTTCACCAATCATTACAATGGCATCGGTATCCTTATCATTCATAAATAATTCAACTGCTTCCTTGGTAGTTGTTCCAATGATCGGATCTCCGCCAATACCTATGGCAGTGGAGATTCCAAGTCCGGCTTTGGCAACCTGGTCGGCCGCTTCATAGGTGAGTGTCCCGGATTTGGATACAATACCGATTCTTCCTTTCTTAAAAATAAACCCTGGCATGATGCCTACTTTACATTCTTCGGCGGTAATTACCCCGGGGCAATTTGGGCCGATGAGCCTTGTGTTTGAACCCTGAAGAACGTGTTTAACTTTTACCATATCCTGTACCGGGATACCTTCGGTAATACAGACTACCAAACCAATACCGGCTTCTGCCGCTTCCAGGATGGCATCTGCTGCAAAGGCAGGGGGTACAAAAATGATACTCACATCAGCACCTGTGGTCTTCACCGCATCGGATACAGTATTGAAAACAGGCCTTTCCAGGTGCATTGTTCCGCCTTTCCCGGGTGTAACCCCTCCCACAACCTGGGTTCCGTATTCCAACATTTGGGTTGCGTGGAAAGTGCCTTCGGTTCCTGTGAAACCCTGTACAATGATTTTGGATCCTTTATTTACCAATACCGACATGGGAATGACTATTTTTTGAAAAAAAATGTGGCGCAAAGATAGGGGGTAAAACCAATATTTCCGGGGGTCAACCCATTATATTACCTTCCGGGTCGATGAGTCCTTTATCCTGCATGATGCGCAAATTCTTAGCCAGTTGCATAAATTTTGAAGCAAAGATGAACTCATTCAACATTTTATTCTTTGAATAGATAATCTCCTTATTAGTGCCCGACCATTCTTTCCGGCCCCTGGCTATATACATGATGTTATCCCCAATATCAATTACACTATTCATATCATGCGTATTGATTACGGTGGTCATATTGTATTCCACCGTTATTTCATGAATCAATTGATCAATGAGCATAGAAGTTTGTGGATCCAGGCCCGAATTGGGTTCATCACAAAAAAGATATTTTGGGTTCAGTACGATGGCCCTGGCAATGGCCACTCTCTTTTTCATCCCTCCGCTAATTTCGGAAGGATATTTTTTATTGCTTCCAACGAGGTTTACCCTTTCCAGCACCTGGTTCACCCGGTCCTGCTTTTTATGCGGGCCGTCTTTGGTAAACATATCCAGTGGAAATTTCACATTTTGCTCCACCGTCATACTATCAAATAGGGCAGAACCCTGGAACAGCATTCCGATTTGTTGTCGTAATTCCTTTTTTTCCTCATCCGACATTTTCAGGAGGTCTTTCCCATTATAAAGTATTTCGCCTTCATTGGGAGTAATTAAACCAACCAGGCACTTTTGCAATACCGTTTTTCCGCTACCGCTGCTTCCAATTATCAGGTTGGCCTTCCCCGGTTGCATTACATGGCTGATGCCATCCAACACCATTTTCCCGTTAAAGCTTTTGTGTATATTTTTTAATTCGATCATGCAAAAAATTATAGGAGGATGGCCGCCAGGATATAGTCTGCCAGGAGTATCATGATACAACTTACCACTACAGACCGGGTGGCACTTCGGCCGATTTCGAGGGAGCCCCCTGATACATAATATCCGAAATAGGCAGAAATGGTGCTGATCAGAAATGAAAAAGTGTATCCTTTAATCAGGGCGAACAAAACATTATAAGGAACAAAGTCTTTCATCAGGCCGGTATCAAAAATATAGGGTGAAAGAATACCCGACATGGAACCCGCAAAGCGGCCACCCCAAATTCCCAAAACCATAGCAATTATGATCAACAGGGGAAGGGTAATTAATGCAGCAGCCACTTTGGGCATAATCAGGTAGGTCTTGGTGTTGATTCCCATAATTTCCAATGCATCAATTTGTTCACTAACCCGCATATTTCCCAGTTCACTGGCAATTTTACTTCCAATAACACCGGCCAGTACAATACAAACCAGCGTTGGTGCAAATTCCAGGATAACGGTATCGCGTACTATCTGGGCAATGGTACTTCGGGGTATCACGGGGCTTACCAATTGGTAGGAAGTTTGAACAGCACTAACTGCCCCCATAAAAACGGAAATAATGGTAACAATTCCGAGTGATCCAATTCCAATTTCATTGCACTGGTGCATGAATTCTTTCCAGTACAGTTTTCCATTTTCCGGCTTGCTGAACATCCCTTTCAGCATCAATATATATTTTCCAAAATGGCTGATTAGTTTCATTCGGTAAAATTATAGCCCTGTACAGATTTTAATTGTTGACCGGTACGATGCGTTTAATCGCCTGATTTTCCCGATCTTTTCCACCACCTGCTCTTTTTTATTTCTTCGCTGGCATTGGTTTTAGATTTTGCCTGTGCATCTACCACCGCAATTACCACCATATTATAAATTGACCTGACCGAGCTGCCCAATTGTAACACATGCACCGGCTTGTTTAATCCCAGGAGAATAGGGCCAATGCTATCAGAACCCCCTACTTCCTGGAGGAGGTTATAGGCGATATTTCCTGCAGAAAGGTTAGGGAAAATTAGCGTATTCACATCGGAACTGGCTAATTCGGAAAATGGATAATTTTCTTTCAGCAGTTCTTTATTGAAGGCAAGGATCCCCTGCATTTCCCCATCGCAAATTAATTCGGGTGATTTTTCTTTTACGATGGTTCTCGCTTTTGATACCAGGCTGGCTTCCTGGGAATTGCTGCTTCCAAAATTGGAATAGGAAAGCATGGCAATTTTGGGTACAATATTAAAGTGCTTTACTTCCTTGGCAACCAGGAGTGTTATTTCGGCAAGCTCTTCTGCGGTGGGATTAAAGTTTACCGTGGTATCGGCCAGAAATAAGGGACCCCGTTTTGTAAAAAGCAGGTACATACCGGCAATTTTTTTCACCCCGGGCTCGGTACCAATTATTTCGATAGCAGGACGAATGGTATCGGGGTAGTTTCTGCTTAGCCCGCTTATCATGCAATCCGCTTCTCCTGTTTCAACCATCATACAACCAAAATGGTTACGGTCTTTCATGGCTTTAAATGCTTCGTAGCGGTTTACTCCTTTTCTCTGTCGTTTGGCAAAAAATAAATCTCCAAATTGCCTTCTTACATCTTCGGTATCGGGGTCCTTGGGATTAATGATAGGCATCCCCTCAATATCAATGGAATTAACAGTGGCAATTTTATCAATGGTCTTTGGATCGCCTAAAAGAATCGGGAACCCGATTTTCTCTTCCTTGGCTAATTGCGCCGTTTTTAAAATTTTTATGTTTTCCGCATCAGCAAATACAACCCGTTTTGGATCACTTTTGGCTTTGTTACCTAATACCCGGCTCAACTGGTTATCGAGCCCCAGGCGTTTATTCATTTCAATTACATAGGCATCCCAGTCTTCAATTTTCACCCGGGCCACCCCACTCTCCATTGCGGCTTTAGCCACAGCAGGAGCAACGGTGCTAAGCAGCCTGGGGTCAACCGGTTTGGGGATGATATAATCGGGGCCGAAGCCCATATTTTTCTGGTTATATGCCAGGTTTACTATATCCGGAACGGGCGATTTTGCAAGGGCACAAAGTGCATGTACCGCGGCCAGCTTCATAGATTCATTTATTTGCCGGGCCCGAACATCTAACGCGCCACGGAATATGTAGGGAAATCCTAAAACATTATTTACCTGATTGGGAAAGTCGCTGCGGCCGGTGGCCATGATCAGGTCCTTTCTCGTTTCGCTGGCAAGCCGGTACGAAATTTCGGGGTCGGGGTTGGCCATGGCAAACACGATCGGGTTTTTCGCCATTGATTTCACCATTTCGGGTGTTACCACGTTCCCCACGCTAAGCCCTACAAACACATCGGCTCCTTTCATCGCTTTTTCGAGGTTCAGGTCCTTGTATTTTTCTTCTTTACAAAATGGCCTTTTGAGTTCATCTATATCGTTGCGTCCTTTATGTAAAACGCCATCCTTATCAAAAACAGTAAAATTTGCATGTTTGGCACCCAGGGAAACATACAATTGGATGCAGGCCATTGCCGCAGCACCTGCGCCATTTACCACAAAGTTTACTTTGTCGATTTTCTTCTTTTGGATTTCGAGCGCATTCAACAACGCGGCCGAAGAAATGATGGCAGTTCCATGCTGATCGTCGTGCATAACGGGAATGGAACAACGCTTTTTTAATTCCTGCTCAATAAAGAAGCATTCAGGAGCCTTGATGTCTTCGAGGTTGATGCCGCCAAATGTAGGTTCAAGGGCTGCTACAATATCTACAATTTTTTGTGGGTCGGTTTCATTTATCTCAATATCGAAAACATCAATATCGGCGAATATTTTAAAAAGGACGCCCTTTCCTTCCATAACGGGTTTACTGGCTGCAGGTCCGATATTTCCCAGCCCCAAAACTGCGGTGCCATTGCTCACAACGGCTACCAGATTCCCTTTTGCCGTATATTTATATACGTCATCCGGATTCGATGCTATTTCTTTACAAGGTTCAGCCACCCCCGGGGAATAGGCAAGAGAAAGATCCCGCTGGGTCTTTGCGTCTTTACTTGGAACTACCTCAATTTTCCCTGGCCGCCCTTTGGCATGATATTCTAACGCTTCCAGCCTTCGCAACTCTTTAGCCATGGTATTTAAGTATAATAACTGTTTAAGGGTGCAAGTTAGTTATTTAGGATTTTTTGGCTATCGTTACTTTCCAGCCTTTCAGTCGGTTTTGCTTTAAATGACCAGGTGATTATAAATTCGGCAACAATTTCTCCGGATTCGTTTCTGCCGGTGCTGCGAGCGGCAAAATTTACTGTTTTTCCAGAGGCAAAGGCTTCGTCCACAGCCTGCGAAATGGCAGGTCCGTCTTCACAGGTAAATAGGGTTGAAGTGGTTGCCCTTTTTAAAAAATTTGCTTCTGTTCTAATCACCAGCATTGAAACAGGCGGTTTTTTACCATATACATTCATCCAGGCCAGTATCCCGGTACTCATTTCAGCAGCCATGCTTAAGCATGCAAAATAGGTACTGCGGAATGGGTTTTTAGTAAACCAGCCGTATTTGATTTTTACCCTTGCCTGGTTATGGTCTACATAGTTAATACGCAAACCACTGAAGAATGCAGAGGGTAATTTGGTAAGTAAAAAAACCCTGAACCGTATGGGATGCTGAACAAGGTCTAAAAATTTCTGGGCGTTCTTCATGCGGGGAGAAGTTATTGCTTATCGATCTCCACAATACATGCAACCACCTGATCTTTTTCGGCTGCCTGAGTTTTAAAATACACACTGTTGTTTTGGCCACTGCTGAAATTCACATTTCGCTCTGCCATGGAAGCCATTACCCGGTTAAACTTCTCCGTATAGTTATCTCCCTGAGCCTGGTTAATCTGGTTGTTGATGGCTTGATAATCCAGGGGATGCTTGCTCACCACGATTGCCATAAAATCTTTATCCCCGATGGCATCTGCCTGGATGGACTCTTTCCTGGGGAACAACCGGTAACCGGTAATGCCAAAATAAGGGGAATGAATGGGTTTGTATGGAAACAGTACAAAACTGGTACCGGTTGAATCGGGTGTAAAAATATACGCATAACATTCAACGGCATTACGAAGTTCAATTTTGAATGTGGAACCCTTTGCAATCGGTTTACTGGTTTCAAATATATTACCCGATTTCACCCGGATGGGAATGGATGATTTAGTTGCATTATCCAGCAGTCCGATGTTGCATTCAAAAGCAATATTCAGAGCAGCGCCCCTTTTGGGGAGTGGATCCAGGCCGTAAGCTTCCTTAACGAAATCCCTGAAATCACCATAACGGATATACGCAAATCCGTTTTGCCCCCATTCGGGCCCCCAACTGTTCATGATTTGAAAGGCCCCGCCTTCTACCCGGTCGTCGTAGCCAACTACACACATGGCATGGCCGCCAAATCCCATTTGCTGCCTGTCCATATCGGAAGGATGCCACACTTTCTGACCCATCATTTCCTGCATAAAAGAACCGCCAACCATCATGCCAATCACTACCGGGGCATCTTTTGCCAGGTGTTCTTTTACGGCCCGGATATTAATTCCATTTACATCTGCCGACTCTGTTAGCCTGGTAAAACCATGAATTTTATTTTGCGAGGCTTCATTAATCAGATCGGGGCCACCCTGCTTTGAACAATCCGTTTCATCATAGGCAAAATCACTAAAGGGCACGGCTCCCCGGTTTTGCATAAATTCCATAGCCCTTTGGATGTAGGATCCCTGGCAATCTTCGAGTGCGATATTATTATAAACGAACGATGGACTAAATGCTACCTGGTTTGGATCCTGGTTGGTGCTGGCGGCTTCCAAAATAGTCCTGGCTCCATAAGCGCTGCTCCATGCCACACAACTTCCCTGCTGCCCCTGGTTCATTCTCTGCGGTGCAAACTTTGCAAGCGATACGGCTTCGGGCAGGGGGTTCTTGTTATTGTCATCTTCCAGGCCCTCATAAACACTGGCCTTTTTAAATTCGTCGGGGTTGAAATTATATCCACTTTGGGAAAATAATTTCTGGATAACTCCACCATTATCGGTAAGCATGTTACATCCGCCCTTGTTAAACAGGAGGTATCCCCCCACCGCCAGGATCAGGATAAAAAATATTCCTTTTTTTCCTCTGAACAGCGTAAGAAGCAGGGGTAACAGGCCTATCAATCCGCCTCCTCCCCCCGGGACATTAGGCGTTCCGCCTCCGCCATTATCATCTACCTTATCATCCTGTCCCTGTGGATCATCAACCATGTGTAAGGGCATAGTATATCATTTAGGTTTGAACTGTAAATGTATAAAACTATCGCTCTTTTGGTATAATCTCAAAATTTCTGGAGATTGAATTACCCTGATTATCTGTAATGGTAAGGATATGTTTCCCAGGAGTTGGATTTACTGCCAGTTGGTGGAAGTGGGTGGTTTCTCCCACCACTTCGTCGTCAATACTCCAAAAGAGTTTAGCTTCTTTGTCTTTGTGGGTGGCAGTAAATACCGTTTTCCCTTCGTTTCCGCTGATTTCAATAGGTACAAAAATTCGGGATTGAGGTTCGGGATAAATAATATCTAATAATTTATTGTTTCCATCTGGCAAACAACCCGGTTTAAAAGGAGGCAGTGGTTTATAATTCGCATGGTGCTGGCGGTAAAAATATTCCATAGTGGGAGGCAAAACCATCCAGCTTTTATGAATCATGGCGGCCACATCAGAACAGGCCGAGTTAACCTGGTAGGTGCCGGAGGCATCCAGGTGGATGAGTTTATGGTATGGGCAAAGAGGAGATTGCTCAGCCGATGGGGGAGAGAATATCGTGTCGATTACCGGGCAGTCTAAACCTGCCCTCAACCCGGTTTCGTGGCAAACTGCAATTCGGGAGTAATTGAAATCCGGTTTTTTGAACCAACTAACGGTTGGCAATAATCGAAATATATCGAAGAGAAGCGGTGCAGCCGCCTGCACACCAATTAATCCCGGGTTTCCTTCGCCATTTGCATTTCCTGCCCATACGGCCACCACATATTTGGGCGTTACGCCAACAGCCCAGCCATCACGGAATCCGAAACTGGTTCCTGTTTTCCAGGCAATTCTTTGTGCCGAATTAAATTGTTGCCACAACCCTTCTTCACCGGGCCGCATTACATCCTGCATGGCCTGGAAGGCAAAATATATGGAAGTGGCATCCAGGTTAATGGGTTCTTTAGGAGATTGGAATTTAACTCCGGTTTGATAGGCTGCCGGATGAAAATCTTCCTGTATAATATCTCCCTGGTTTTTGTTGGCATGATTTAATGAACGGGCCAGTGAAGCATAGGCTCCGGCGAGGTCCCATGGCTTTACTTCACATCCCCCCAATACCAGACTTAATCCATAATAATCTGCAGGCTGGTAAAGCGTAGTGATTCCCAGACTTTGTAACAGGTCGTAAAATCGTTGATATTTATAATCGCGAAGACAACGGACTGCCGGGATATTCAGGCTACGGGAAAGAGCCTGGTTTGCGGGTACTGCTCCATCATAATTAAGGTCGAAATTTTTAGGACTGTATCCTGCAATGGCCGTTGGGATGTCTGGTATCAGAGCCGCCGGCATTATTTTTCCGTCCGTCAGCATCCCTGCGTATAAAAAGGGTTTTAATGCACTACCCGGGCTCCTTGCCGCATCAATTATATCTACCTGGTCTTGTACGGATGGGGAGGAGGAGGTAACATTTCCCACATAAGCCAGGGTATGCCCGGTTTCCACATCCAGCACCAGGGCGCAAAGGTTATTAATTCCGGATGCCATTAATACGTCATGATGAATGGAAACGAGATCTGCGACATTTTTTTGTAAGCTACCGGAAAGGGTAGAACGAACCCGGATCCCACTTCGGCTATTTTCTTTCCGGATTCTGGTGAGAAGGTGGGTGGCATTTTGGGGCAGGGGCAAGGGCTGGCCGGGAAGGGGTTCTGCTTTTGCAAGGGCCAGGTCGTTTGAAGAAATTATTTTGCTGAGGAAAAGACTCGTAAGGAGCCGGTTTCTTTTTGCCAGCAATTGCTCCCTGTTTTTTCCCGGGTGGATGAGGGAGGGTGAATTGGGTAATACAGCCAGGGTGGCCGATTCTGCCCAACTAAGTTGGGAGGCCGGTCTGCCAAAATAACGCCAGGATGCTGCTTCTAAACCAACAACATTACTGCCAAAAGGGGCATGGGCGGCATAAACCGAAAGTATTTCATTTTTAGTTGATGAAAACTCCAGCCGGAGGGCTAAGATGGCTTCTGAAATTTTATTCCAGATTGTTCTTCGTGTATTCCTTTCCGATAGGCGGATAACCTGCATAGTAAGGGTACTTCCTCCCTGCGTATTTCGGGTGCCTTTCAAATTTGCAAAAGCAGCCCGGGCAATAGCTTTCATATCAACACCCGGATGGGAATAAAACCGGTGGTCTTCAAACTGGGTAATACAGGATGCAAACCTTTTGGGCACGGCCGGGTTTCCCGGAAAACGCCATTGGCCGTCTGCAGCAATGGAAGCACAGAGCAAATTGCCTTCGCTATCTTCTAATACATAACTGTAGGGGTCGTTAAACAAGCGATGGGGCAACAGGAGCCAAAAGACCAGGATACCGGATATGGAAATTACCAGTATGCCTGTCTTTTTATGGGTTAGCCAACCTTTCATTACTCCAATAATCAATTTATTACCTCAACCCAATTTCCGGGCATAGAGGCAGAAATGCTGTTGTCGTACATAGCCTGGCAATAATTAGAAGGCAGGTAGTACCTGCCCAGGTAAGCGGCATTAAGTTGAACAAAATAGGTTAGGGTTTCCCCCTGCCTGATGTTAAAGTAGGTATAAATCCTGTCGTCCCTCACATCCTGATACGTTGCGGGAGAAGATTTATAGGCCGATTCAGCATCGTTTAACCTGGGGTTTAGGATTTCCCATCCGGCAGGAAATACCTGTGAGAGCGCCATTTGTTCGTAGGTACCTCGTTTTCCGGTATTCGTTACCGTTATTTTGGCAATAAAGTCGGTACCCTGTTGCAGATTTTTAAAATTGGCAGGGCTGCCATCCTGGTTGAAGTAGCTGATATTCATGGCAAGCAGGCCCGGATTGTTGGGTTGGCGAAGGCTGTCGCCGGTTAAGGGTTGCCCCCGGGTAATGAGTTTAAGGTACAATGTGTTTTTCCCATTGTTGGTAACCGATACGGGAACATTTCCATTTTTCATATCTACCGGATATTCCCGCATATACGAAGAAGAATTAATTTGGCTTATTCCTTTACCGGTTGAGATGGCTGCCAGAATTTTTTCGCCGGATGGGTTTTTCCCACAGAATTTGGCAATCGCAATGAGGGCATAGGCCGTGGTTTGGGTACTATACCAACTGTCTTCTGATAGTTTATTGGCAACCTCCAATACCATGGCTCCCGCCAGATCGCGTTTACCCATTAACGTTAAAGTCTCTAATACCATCGCCTGGTCGCGTAAGGCAGAACCAAATGTGAAACCGGGGTTTAGCCGGTTGCTGAAATCCTGAGGGGTACCACTGGTGAGATCCAATGCGGTATTGGATTGTCCAATCAGTTGGTAAGCGGCTGCTAATCGCCATTTGGCTTCGGGCGAAATATATTTGAATTCCCGCAACCGGTTCATGGCACCTGTTTCCGGTGCTTTGGCGAGTGCCAGGGTGTACAACCGGTAAGCCTGGGCCAGATCGCCTCCGTAAAAATTTGTAGTGCTGGGCGCCCAGGCGGAGGCCTTGGCTCGTTGAAAATTTTTCCAGTTCTGCAACATATTATCCGGTACGAAATATCCGTTCGCCATAGCTTCCAGGAGGAAGTGGCCAACATAGGAGGAGCTCCAGTCGTCGCTTTCGAAACCGGAAGGCCAGTAACTAAAACCTCCTTCGGGGCGTTGATAATTTTGCAACCGCATTATTCCAGCTTTCACATTTTTATCAACTTCTGCCTTTTGCTGTTCGTTTAATTCAATGAGTTGCTTTAAAACAATTTGTGGGAATATGCCGGAGGTAATTTGTTCTACACAACCATGCGGATATTCAATCAGATATTTTAGCCTTTTCTGTAAACCCACTGCCGGAATGGACGATATTTCCAATGACCCGGAACTGAGGGAGGGGATACCAATCGCATAAGCGGTACTATTCCAGGTTTGGCCCGGTGCAAGGGCAATTTGCTGTACATTATTTATGATGGGATTGGGGTTTCTTATTTCCAGCGTTGTTTCATCAGTGGCAATTTCTGCACCGGCACTGGCTATAGCTTTAACCTTTCCGATTCCGGTGGCATCCTTAACCTTTACTTCAAAGTAAACAACCTGTTCGCCGGGCTTTAAGAAATTAACCTGCTGTGAAGTGGGCCCTGTTAAATCGAAATATTGATTGGGTTGAAGTTTAACTGTAACGTTTTTTATCTGGTTCTCCATAGCAAAAACGGTTATGGGCACCCGAATATTTTCTCCGGGGCTGAGTGTCCTGGGCAAGGTCGTAAGCACCATCACCGGTTTCTTTACGGCAACTGCTTTTTCGGCAGATCCGTAGCTGCCTTTGTGGGCCGCCACTACCATCGTGCGAACGGAGCCAACGTAGGCCGGCATCATAAAACTTTGGGTTTGCTTCTGGCCTGCTTTTAATTGAAACGGACCCAGGAATTTTACTACCGGTTTGAACCGGTTAGCTGATTTTTGTTTGGCAGGCCCGGTATCTTCGTCACCGCCAATAGTGAGGATTCTTTCCAGGTTGCCACCCCAGGCGCCAATCACATAGTCGAACATATCAAAACTTCTGACTCCCAATGCTTCGCGGGCATAAAATGCTTTATGGGGGTCTGGGGTTTTAAAATTAGTGAGATCCAGTAACCCTTCATCCACCACTGCGATACAGTACGTCATTTCTTTACCGGAAGCCTCGCTAACGGTGAGGCTCACCTGTTTTTCGGGCCGTACCGTAGCCGGCATATTGATCTGCGGTTTAAGGACGGTGTTTTTATCTTCAATAAACAGGGGTATGGAACCATACATGCGGATGGGTAAATCGTTTATAGTTTGGGCATGAGGTTGCAAAAGACTTACAGTGGCGTAAATATTAGGCGCCATTTCTTTTTCTGCATAAAAGCTTATTTTGGTTTGCCCTGCTTCCGTTTCCTTCCAGATTGTTTTTATTACCCGGCTCCCATTTTCGAGGCTGATGAGCATTCTCCCACCCTTGGCAGTGGGCACCGAGAGGGATATATTATCTCCCACATTATATTTTTCTTTGTCGCTGGTGAAGGATAACATGGTTGCTGCCGATTGGCCTTCTTCATTTCCACGGGTTTGCCAGCCCGGCCCGTCTATATAAAAAACAGAACCTGTTACATGCCCGCTGGCCTTATCTTTCACCAGGATCAGGTACCTGCCCCATTCATCTTCCGAAGGCGTGAATTCCCATTTGCCTTTTCCATTTTGTATAGATACGTCGGTTTTACTCAACAACTTGTTGTATGTATCCTGGGTAAAATTTGAGAGGTTATCGCCCCCATCATCCCACCACCATCTCCATTCGAGTTTGTAGTACTGGATTTCCAGGTCCTGGGTTCCGGAAAGGGGTTGCCCCATTTTATCTACATCTGCCAGTTCAACAGTTTGAGTTTTACCAGCCAGCAGGTAATCAAAAGGCTTTTGCCCTTCGGGGAGTTTAAGGCCTGCATAACTTTTATAGGGGCTATATGGTAGGCTCAGGTTGTTGATGCTGAATGCACCTCCGGGTTCAAATACTTTTACGAGCAGATTTGCAGTAAGGATACCGGGAGCATTTCCTTCTACATGGAAGTCCGGTTTTATCAGGGCATGGCCATTTTCGTTTAAGGTGCCATCAAAAATGGATTGGGATTGGGTTTCAAAATTACCCACCGGGCTGTCAAAAATATATCCCTTATATTTTGGAAAACTTGTTTTGCGTTTTGAAAGAGTCGCTTCTACTTTGGCTTTCAGGCTCCTGGCCGGAGTGCCAAAAAGCCAGGCTGCATCCAGCGAGCCTTCATTGGTGCTACCCGTTCCCAATTGCGGATCCTTTCCAAAATCAAGGTTTATTTTTAACCGGTTTGGCATCACGGTTTCTACTTTGATTCTTTTTTCGAAGGCAGCCCCACCCGCTTTTACTTTAACCAGCCAGTTACCGGTTGGCGATGAAGATTCTGTGGCTGTTTTGAAAACATAAAACTGGTCGGGAGCTGCAGACAGTACCGTTTGGCGATACAGTTGCCCCCGGGGTGTTATGAGGCTGAATTCAACGGGTAAATCGGGAGGAAGTTTTCCTGCCTTGTCTTCCAGGATGCAGTTAATGTACATACTGTCTCCCGGGCGCCATACCCCTCTTTCTCCAAATATGAATCCTTTAATTCCGTTGCTGATTATTTCTCCACCCACATCAAACCGGCTCAGGGCTAAAGCGCTGGCATCATCCACTTTTAAATAGCCCCTTTCCTTTCCATTTTTTGCAATGATAAGATACGGCTTACGGGTGAGGTTCAATTTTGCAAACCCATCCGTACCGGTTGCCGCTTTCTGTAAAATTTGTAACTGATAGTCGAGTATTTCCAGTCCCACTCCTTCCAACGGTTCAGTAGTCTGCAAGCTGGTAACCGCCACCGTTAGTTCGCCGTTTTCGCCCTTTTTTGCGGTAATTCCGAGGTTGCTTGCCATAATGTTTCGTATGGCCCACCGGTCTTTGTTGTAATACGATTTGCTGGTAGGGTCATCTTTTCGTTGCCAGTTATATCCATAAGGGAAATAGGTATCATACCGGTCCCAGAATTCATCCTCCTCATCTTTCCCGGAAGCGCTATAATAAGGGTAATCCTCATCATAATCTTCTCCTTCTCCGCTATCGGCGGTTTGAGTTGTATCGGGGCTTCCTCCGGTATAAAGCGAGTACTCGGGACGGAAGCCAATGGTTACCCGGTAAATGGCTCCGGGTTCGGTTTTTAAGAATTGATCAATATCCAGCGAGAAACGGCGAGGCTGGTGAAGATCGAGGGTTTTGTCATCATCAAGCCGCAATGTTTTCTGTACAATCGGCCTGGCAACCCTTCGCAATTCATTATCACTCCCCATATCATTTTGTTGGAGGAACTGGGGTACATTCTTTTCGTAGATCTTAATGATACTGATATCTACTGCACTCAGGTTTACGGCATCAAAGGGTAATACAAGCTTTCCTGAGGAGGGAAGAATATTTCCTTTGCCGATTATTTTAACAGAAGGGTAGCGGGTTTCAAAAAAAATATTCGCCGAATAGGTGGTTTCGAGGTTTCCTCCCCAATTGTCTTTAATTCCCGGGTTTACATTTACCGAATAATTCCCATCTGCTTTGCCCGCAATATAAACCCGTATTTCGCTCCCATTTATGGTGAAGGTAAGGTCCTGCTGATTGCTAACGGTAATGAGTCCGTTGAGGTCTTGTCCAATAGCAATCGGATTACTGAATAATACGGAAGCATACTGTTGATTGTTGTTCACGGCTCTTACATCTAAAACTTTAAAAGAAGACTGGGAAGGAACGGGAAGTTCTTGGGTACCCTTAGTTTCAATTTTTAGCGGAGTTCCATCCCAACGTAGTTCCAGCTTGCTTTCCTTTGTTTGTCGTGGAATCTTATTGATGGAAAAGTTATGTGTCCTGTTATTGTTACTGTGCTCCCAAAGAATTTTTAATCCGTCCTTTTCGGAATAGGCAGAAAGGATTTTTTCTACCTGCGCAGGGTCTTCAAAATCGGATGTTTCCAGGGTGCCGTTCAGGAACATTTCCTGTTTTGATCCCGGGCTCCTTAACCCGGTTTCCGTAACCTCAAATGCGGGTTTAAGGGTCTGAAGGCTAAACCGCATGGTTTCAAATCCGGATGAAACCTGGGTAACTTTTCCCAATTTAAAGCTCACATTATATTGTTCGCCGGGTGCCAACATTTTTTCCGGCTTAAACTCGATGGTGCGGGCATCCAGCCAGGTAGCTTTTCCATTTACGGTAGGAGAAAATTCAAATAACGACTCTTTCACCGGTTCTCCGATCGTATGCGTGGTTTTTACGTTTTCTGAAAGCCTTATGCGGATAGGGCTGGTTTTTGAAACAGTGCCGGTGGTATAGGATTCTACATATTTTGAAAAGGCAGGATCAACGGTTAACCATTTCAGATTTTTTTTACAGCCCGAATTGAAGATGAAAAAAATAATGAATAACCAACTGATGTGTTTAACGGGTATGCCGGCGCGGGAAAAGTAGGTCATGGGGTTAAGTTTATGGGAGTTTCGTTCTATAAATGTTGAAAGGTTTCTACATATAACCAAAACCTTATCCTTTAAGGTAAGTTAAATAAAAATTCGGGGTCATCCTGGCCGGGACATATAGGGCAGATCTACCCTCGATTGATAGAAAGTGAAATTAATGAAGGGAAATATGCAGAAGGCAGAAAAAGGAGCGGCGGTTTATTTTAGCGGGAAGAGATAATTCACCCTCAGAAAAAAATTTAAAAGATCAGGAATCTGAATCGTCTTCTTCATCCTGAATGGGTTCGCCGATATTTTCGGCTGGCGGGGGAGGAGGAACTTCTTCTTCGGTAGTAAGGATTACCGTTTCAACCGTTTCTTCAAATTCCGAAATCCTGTCAGGATTAAGTACAGTAGCTTTCATCGCTTCTTCCAACAAAACCTCATTTATTTTGGGAAGGTCGGCTGCGTCATTGATGCCGAAATAATCCATGAAGGATTTTGAGGTAGAATATAAAAGTGGGTGACCTACGGCATTTTCATTACGGCCGCTTATTTCTACCAGTTCTTTTTCGAGGAGTTTAGATACGGCATAGTCGCAATTCACTCCGCGAATGGCTTCAATTTCGCCTTTGCTGATGGGTTGCTTATAGGCAATGATGGCCAGGGTTTCGAGGGAGGCAGCGGAAAGGCGTTTAATAAATTTAGTGCCATTGAGCAATGCTACTGTTTTGTGGTATTCCGGTTTGGTCAGGAATTGCCAACCCCCGCCCGTTTGTCTTAGTTCGAAGGCGTAAAATTCTAATTGATATTTTTCGTTTATGGCTTCAATGGCGGCATTTACCTGGTCTTCGGTGGCACGGTCTTCAATAAAACCCAGTGCCGTATTAATCAGTTCAACTAATTCGGCAGCGCCGAGTGGTTTATCACTGGCAAAAATGAGCGCTTCAATATGGGGAATAATCTGCGAGAGTTCCATTCGGATTATACGTGCCTAAAGGCGGGTGTTAAATGTATTAAATTATCCCTGAAGTGCTGCAGCACCACTCACAATTTCGGTAAGTTCGGTGGTGATGGCGGCCTGCCTTGCCCTGTTATAAGAGATCTTTAAAGATTTCAGGAGTTCATTGGCATTATCAGTGGCCTTATCCATTGCGGTCATCCGGGCCCCATGTTCGCTGGCATTACCATCTAATACGGCTTTATACAGCTGGGTATTCAGGATTTTCGGCATCAGTTCCCGAACCAGCGTTTCGCGGTCGGGCTCGAAAATAAAATCTGCCTTTTTCTTAGATGCGCCCGGCGCCACCTTACTAACGGGCAGGAATTGTTCTGCTATGAAAGCCTGGGAGGCGGCATTTTTAAATTCACTATATATTACATCTACCGCGTCAAACTCCTTGTTGGCAAAGGCATCCATGGCAAATTTGGCCGCGGTTTGCACCTTTTCGAAACTGAGGCCTGTAAATATATCCCAGTATTTCTCGATTACCGGGTAACCATTTTTTTGGAAATGTTCATAGCCTTTTTTCCCAATTGGGAGGATCTTTACATTGCCTTTGGCATGTTGGGAAGCGTATTTTTCCCGGATCTGATGTTTTGCCAGTTTGATGAGGTTGCTGTTGTAACCTCCGCAAAGGCCGCGATCGCTGGTAACCACCATAATCAACACCTTTTCAACCGGCCTTTCAACTGCCAGGTTAATGGATACGCTGCTATCGGCATTGCTGACAATATTACCCAGCATTTCCTGCAATTTGCGGGCATAGGGGCGCATTTGGGTAATGGCATCCTGTGCACGACGCAATTTGGCAGCACTTACCATTTTCATGGCTTTGGTGATCTGTTGCGTGCTTTGTACACTTTTAATCCGATTACGTACCTCTTTTAATGCACCACTCATAACGTATTATTTTACAAACCGGGGTTTCACCCCGAATTTTGAGCGGCAAATTTAGGATAATGTATCCAAAATTCACACCCCGGGGGCATTTATTGTCCACCTGTTTTCCCGGCTATTTTGGGCCTTCTGATGTTAAAATCAATTATAATTCTGCATTTTATAGGGGGTCGGTATAAAACTACCGTACCTTTGCATCCCTGCCAAATTGGCTAAAATTTTCAGATAGCATATTATTTGACCATTGGGCAGTGAACCTTATCGATAAGAATACATATGTTAGGTATAATTTCTAAAATTTTTGGTGGTAACAAAAGTGAGAAAGACGTAAAGCAGATTGTCCCCCTCATTAAAAACATTAACGATCATTTTCAGCAGTTTCAAACGCTGAGTAATGATGAACTCAGAAATAAGACAGGTGAATTCCGAAGCCGGATTAAAGAATATTTAGCCGAAACGGATTCAGCCATTGCCGCTAAAAATGCATCCGTAGATGAATTGCCTTTCGAAAACATTACCGAAAGGGATGCTATTTATAAAGAAGTAGATGAACTTAAAAAGCAGCGCGATAAAAAGATTGAAGAGATTCTTGAGAAAATTCTCCCCGAAGCGTTTGCCGTGGTAAAAGAAACCGCCAGAAGATTTACAGAAAATGAGACCCTGGAGTCCACCGCCATGGAACTGGATCGGGAGTTGGAACATAAGCGCAATCATATAACTATTGAGGGCGATACCTGTATTTATAAAAATTCCTGGACCGCAGGCGGGAATGTGATTAAGTGGAACATGGTGCATTATGATGTTCAGCTTATTGGCGGCACCGTGTTGCACCAGGGTAAAATTGCTGAAATGGCAACCGGAGAAGGGAAAACCCTGGTAAGTACCCTTCCGGCATATCTAAATGCATTGGCCGGTGAAGGGGTGCATATTGTAACAGTAAACGATTACCTGGCCAAACGAGATTCTGAATGGAACGGCCCCATCTTCGAATGGCTTGGGCTGCGGGTTGATTGCATTGATAAACATCAGCCCAATAGCGATGCCCGCCGCAATGCCTATAATGCGGATATCACCTATGGAACCAACAACGAATTTGGCTTCGATTATCTCCGCGATAATATGGTGCACAATCCTGAAGAAATGGTTCAACGCAAACATCATTTTGCCATGGTGGATGAAGTGGATAGCGTTTTGATTGATGATGCCCGAACTCCATTAATTATTAGCGGGCCCATTGGCCATAGCGATAATACCCAATTGTTCTTTGATCTGAAACCCAGGATCGAAAAACTGGTGGAGATACAACGGAAGGTTACTAACCAATACCTCATCGAGGCGAAAAAGAAAATTGCTGAAGGTAACGATGATCCCAAAGATGGCGGACTGGCGCTTTTCCGTGCCCACCGCGGGATGCCAAAGAACAGCGCTTTGATAAAGTTTTTAAGTGAACCCGGGATGCGGGTAAAAATGCAGAAAAGCGAAAACTATTACCTCGCAGATCAGCAAAAGGAAATGCATAAGGTGGATGAGGAGTTATACTTTCACATCGATGAAAAGAATAACCAGGTAGAACTTACGGATAAGGGCATCAACCTGATAACCCGAAGCGGCGAAGACCCTGAATTCTTCATCCTTCCGGATATTGCCACCAAGATTGCCGAAATTGAAAAAACAGACCTTACCGCCGAAGAGAAATTACAACGCCGCGATAACCTCCTAGGAGAATATTCTGCCAAAGCAGAAAGAATTCATACCGCCCAACAATTACTGAAGGCTTATTCTTTATTTGAAAAGGATGTAGAATATGTTGTGTTGGATGGGGAAGTGAAAATTGTGGATGAACAAACAGGCCGTATCCTGGATGGCCGCCGTTATTCTGATGGCCTCCACCAGGCAATTGAAGCAAAGGAAAATGTAAAGATCGAAGCCTCCACCCAAACCTATGCCACTGTTACCCTGCAGAATTATTTCAGGATGTATCATAAACTGGCTGGTATGACGGGTACTGCCGAAACAGAAGCGGCCGAATTGTGGAGTATTTATAAACTGGATGTAGTGAGTATCCCCACTAACGTACCGGTTATCCGAAAAGACCTGCAGGATCTGGTTTATAAAACCAAACGAGAAAAATATAAAGCCGTAATCGAAGAAATTGAAAAACTGCGCAGTGAAGGCCGTCCCTGCCTGGTAGGTACTACCTCAGTGGAGGTAAGTGAACTGCTGGGTAGAATGCTTAAGCAGAAAAATATTCCACATAATGTATTGAACGCCAAACAGCACTCAAGAGAAGCCCAGATTGTTGCCGAGGCCGGATTGGCCGGGGCAGTTACCATCGCCACCAATATGGCCGGCCGTGGTACCGATATCAAACTGGGGCCTGGGGTTAAAGAGGCCGGCGGACTCGCAATTATTGGTACGGAAAGGCATGAAAGCCGGCGTGTAGACCGGCAGCTCCGGGGCCGTGCCGGCCGCCAGGGAGATCCGGGTTCTTCCAACTTTTTTGTATCCCTTGAAGACGACCTGATGCGTATGTTCGGTAGTGAACGGATTGCCGGTATGATGGACAGGATGGGATATAAAGAAGGAGAAGTGATCCAGCACAGCATGATTACCAAGAGTATTGAAAGGGCACAAAAGAAAGTGGAAGAAAATAACTTTGGAATCCGCAAGCGTCTGCTCGAGTACGATGATGTAATGAATAAACAACGAAATGTAGTTTATGGAAAACGAAACCATGCCTTGTTTGGAGAACGGCTTGCCCTCGACCTGGACAATGCATTTTATTCCGTAGTTGAAGGGCTGGTGTTTTCTGCCAGGGATGAAGATAATTATGAAAACTTCAAGCTGAATGTGATTGTAAATTTCGGAGTGGATACGGCCATTTCTGCCGAAGAGTTTTCGAAAGTAGAAGAAAATGTGCTGGTTGATAAATTATATGATGAAGTAATAGCCCGGTATACCGAAAAGAAGAAAGGACTGCAAACCCAAACCTGGCCTATCATTTCCGATATCCGACGCCAACAGGGCAACCATATAGAAAATGTGGTGGTACCTTTTACAGATGGTAAGAAATCGATGCAGGTGCTAACCAATCTTGATAAATACCTGGCAAATGAAGGAAGGGAAATTGGTTTGGCCCTCGAACGAAATATTGCCCTTGCCATGATTGACGATGCATGGAAAGAACACCTTCGGGCCATGGACGACCTTCGGCAAAGTGTGCAAACAGCAGGCTACGAACAAAAAGATCCCCTCGTAATTTATAAGATAGAAGCCTTCAATGCCTTCAAACAAATGGACGACCAGGTGAACAAGGATATCGTAAGTTTTCTTTCTCATGCCCAAATTCCAATTGAGCAAAGAAGCCCTGCAAAGATTCGGGAAGGCCACGAACAAAAAACCGATATGAGTAAAATGGCTTCCAATAAAATGGAGGTGGATGCGGCAGGAAGTGATTATGGCGCTAATGAGAACGATTATTATGACCCTTCCGGTCCGGTAAAACAAGAGCCGGTGAGGGTAGAACCCAAAATTGGACGGAACGACCTTTGCCCCTGTGGAAGCGGAAAGAAGTATAAACACTGCCATGGCCGTTAAATTTTTTCAGGCACCATAACGGTGCCTTTTTTATTATGACAAACCTGAAGCTTCAACAAGTATCAATGCGGGATCCTGCCTTTATCTTTGCAGATATTGACAGGTTAGTGCATTTTGCCTTAGCTCATTCCTTTTCGGAATTGGAAGTGCTTCCTCTTTTTTTGAAACCGGTAAAACAAAAAGCTCCCCAATTGAAATTAGCCTCACCGGTTGGCTTCCCTTTTGGGCACCAGGCCATCGAGGCGAAACTTTCCGAAACGGTGCTGGCCCTGGTAGACGGAGCTGATGAAATAGAGTGGATATTAAACATGCCAGCCATCCGAAGTGGCGATTATCAGTATATGGCAAAGGAAATTTCTACCTTTTTACCTGTACTTTCAAAAATGGGAAAGCGTGCCAGTCTGGGTTTGGACGTAACCCTTCTCAATACAGAAGCCATAAACGCAGTATGTGATATTATTGGGCCATCCTCCGTTTTTGCCGTGCACCTGTTTTCCAACGACACAGCCTCCCTTCCGGGAAAACTGGCGCAGGCCAGGGTGCTGTTGCCTGATGCTACCCGGGTAAGAACGGGGATTGTTAATAATCAGCCGGATATTGAAAATCTTCATGCTGATCTCCTTTCTTTGTGTTGTACAATTGCCGACATTCGGGATAAAGAATAACAGCTTAACTTAATTTATATGAAAGGAATTTATATACTGCTGCTGTTCTCGTTTTTTTTAGAGGATAATGTTTTCTGTCAGAATAAAGATTTGCCCATCGACAGCAGCCGGAATATCACCGTTATCAAAGATCCCCGTATTGATTTGCTGGGTAAGGAAATGGCTAAATACAATGAAAGCCTGGCCGAGAAAATGCGCAGTACCAAGGGATACCGGTTGATGGTTATGAATTCGAGCAACAGGAGCGAGGTGATGAAAGTGAGGCAACAATTGTTACAGATGTTTCCTGAGCAAAGTGTTTATATTGTTTTCCAATCGCCCTATATGAAACTGAAATTTGGAAATTTTTTGGAGAAGGGTGAAGCCGAGGATTATCGAAAAATCATTTCCGCCGCCCAACTGGTGAATGGTAATATATATATCGTTCCGGAAATGATTGAAATCCGTGCCGATAAACTGAATCAGGCACAGGCAGGAGACCCATAAAGTTTTCAAAATTTTTTCAATCCCCTTTTTTCATTAATTTTTTGGCTGTAATATTATTTAACTTCACAGGAAAGAAGATGAATGCTCCAAAAGATTAAAACCCTTGCCGGAAATTACAAGGATGAAATAATAGAGATAAGGCATCATATTCACGCCCATCCCGAACTAAGTTACCAGGAATTTAAAACGGCTGCTTTAATTCATTCGAAACTTGCGTCTTTCGGCATCCCTTGTAAAACAGTAGCTACTACAGGAGTAGTAGGGATCATCGAAGGAAAAAACCCAACCTCAAAAATTGTGGCCCTGCGTGCCGATATGGACGCGCTACCCATTGAAGAAAAGAACGACATAAGTTACCGTTCCATAAACCAGGGTATCATGCATGCCTGCGGCCATGATGTGCATACCAGTTGTTTAATTGGTGCTGCCAAAATTTTACAGGAAACCAGGGCCGATTGGGAGGGGAGTATTAAATTAATTTTTCAGCCCGGCGAAGAAAAAAATCCCGGGGGGGCAAGCCTGATGATCAAAGAAGGTGTTTTGGAAAACCCGGCACCACAAAAAATTTTTGGAATGCACGTTCATCCCGGATTACCGGTTGGTAAATTTAGTTTCCGGGGTGGTATGGTAATGGCCAGTGCAGATGAAATCTATATTACCATACGGGCAAAAGGAGGCCATGCGGCAGCCCCCCAACTCACGGCCGATACCATTCTCATTGCCTCGCATTTGGTGGTGAGCCTCCAACAAATTGTAAGTCGAAACAACAATCCTTTCAATCCAACTGTTTTATCCATTACATCCATACAGGGAGGGAATGCAACCAACATCATCCCCTCGGAAGTAAAACTGATGGGAACCCTCCGGGCGATGAATGAAGACTGGCGCTTTGCTGCTCATGACCTTATCAGGAAGCAATGTAAAGGGCTGGTTGAAAGCATGGGTGCAACCTGCGAAGTGAATATTGATATTGGTTATCCGTTTGTATATAATAACCCCGACTTAAGTACCCTTGCTATGAATAAGGCCAGGGAATTTGCCGGAGATGAAAACGTAGAACAAACTGAATTGCGAATGGGTGCTGAGGACTTTGCATTTTATTCTCATAAAATTCCCGGTTGCTTTTTCAGATTGGGTGTGGGGAATATAGAAAAAGGGATTACCAGTAATGTGCATACCCCTACTTTTAATATTGATGAATCAGCAATTGAAAAGGGTATGGCTATGATGGCCTGGCTCGCAGTAAGTTGTTAAAAAAGATTAATTATGAAAATTGCATTTCACGGAGCAGCAAGAACGGTAACAGGATCCAAACACCTGATTCATTATGGGAACGGGAAAAAATTACTACTCGATTGCGGAATGTATCAGGGGATGGGGGACCAGACCGACGAACTGAATCGGGAATTTGGTTTCGATCCGCGCGAAATAGACCTGATGATCCTCTCTCATGCCCATGTAGACCACTGCGGCCTGATTCCAAAATTAGTGAAGGAGGGATATAAGGGAAAAATTTTTGCGACCCCTGCCACCCGGGAATTATCCGCCGCATTGATGGAAGATTCAGCAGGTATTCAGGAGGCTGATGTGAAATTTGAAAATAAACGCAGAGGATTACAGGGTTTGCCCTATGTGTATCCATTGTACACAACCCAGGATGCCCTGGATTGCCTGGATCATTTTGTAGAGGTGGATTACCATAAATGGACAACCATTGATGATGGAGTGGAATTTTGTTATACCGATGCAGGCCATATAATAGGAAGTGCCGTGGTAAGCATTCGTATTACTGAAAATGGGAAGACAACCCATATAACATTTAGCGGGGATGTTGGCCGCTACCGCGATATCATCCTTCGTTCCCCGGAAGTGTTTGATCAGGCAGACTTTATCATTATCGAATCAACCTATGGTAATTCGTTGCACGAGCCCACAAACTCCACTCCCGAAATGTTGCTAAAATGGATCAACCATACTTGCATCGAAAAAAAGGGGAAACTAATCATACCTGCATTCAGTGTGGGGCGTACCCAGGAAATTTTGTTTTCATTGAATCAGCTCGAATTGGAAAACAAATTACCAGACCTCCCATTTTATGTGGACAGCCCGTTGAGTGTAAAGGCCACAGGTATCGTTAAACATTATCCGCAGTATTTTAATAACCGGATTCAAAAGATAATGCAAAGCGATAAGGACCCGTTTGGATTCAGAGGATTAAAATTTATTAAATCGGTAGATGAATCAAAAATGCTGAATTATGTGAACTCCCCGATTGTAATTATTTCTGCCAGCGGTATGGCGGAGGCCGGCAGGGTGAAGCACCATATCAGTAATAATATTGAAAACAGCCGAAATAGTATTTTACTGACCGGTTATTGTGAGCCTAATTCGCTGGGGGGAAGATTAAAACATCATCCAAAGGAAGTCCGGATTTTTGGCCAGGTACACGAAGTGAATGCGGAAATTGGGGAGATGCGGAGTATGAGCGCCCATGGCGATTATGATGACCTTTGCCAGTTCCTTTCCTGCCAGGATCCCAAACAAGTGAAGAAACTTTTCCTGGTGCATGGCGAATATGAAGTGCAACAGGATTTCAGAGACCGACTTTTACGAAAAGGTTTCAGCGATGTTGAAATACCAGAAAGGCATCAGGAAATTGGCCTGGGTTAAGCAGGTAGTTAACCTTTCATTTAAACCAGGAATTTGTAAATTTAGGGTATGGAACAATATGGAAAAATTCTCCTGGTTGCCATGCCCATTTTTTTATTGCTTGTTCTTTTTGAAAAGTGGTGGGGCTGGCGAAAGGGCTTTAACACGGTACGTAATATGGATTTAATTTCCAGTCTTACTTCCGGGGTTACCAATGTAACCAAAGATGTTTTGGGGTTAGCCATAGCCATTATCAGTTACGAATGGCTGGTTTCAAAAGTTGCCATTACCCACCTGCCAGCCAACTGGGTAACTTATCTCATTGTATTTGTGGTTCTCGACTTTGCCGGTTATGTGGTACACGCCATTGACCATAAAGTAAATTTTTTCTGGAACAGCCATTTAGTACATCATAGCAGTGAAGAGTTTAACCTGGGATGTGCCCTCAGGCAAAGTATTTCGGTTTTTGTTAAACTTTTTGTGATCCTTTTACTTCCGGCTGCCTTGTTGGGGATTGATCCCAAAATAATTGCCATTGTTGCTCCCTTGCATTTGTTTGCTCAATTCTGGTACCATACCCGGCACATCGGGAAGATGGGGTTTCTTGAGAAAATTATTGTTACCCCGTCACATCACCGGGTTCATCATGCATTGAATGAAATTTATATTGATAAAAATTTCGGCCAGATTTTTATTTTCTGGGATAAAATTTTTGGAACCTTTCAACCCGAATTATCAGAAGTTCCCCCTGTTTATGGCCTCACGCGGCCGGTACGGACCTGGAACCCCATCCGCATCAATTTTCAACACCTTAGTTTACTGATAAAAGATGCATGGTATGCAAAAAGCTGGAAGGATAAACTCCGGATCTGGTTTATGCCTACCGGATGGAGACCTTCCGATGTGGCGGAAAAATTTCATATCGATAAAATCATGGATCCGTATTCATTTGAAAAGTACGACCCGGCTTATAGCCGCATGCTGCTTATCTGGTCGTGGGTGCAATTGATTTTTTTACTGGGTTTCATCAGTTATCTATTTGGAAATATAGCAATCATTGGACAACCCGGCATTTTTGTTTACGGCGCTTTTGTTTTTTTGTTTGTGTATGCCATGACCGATCTGATGGATAAAGGTAAATATGCCATTTGGTGGGAGGTTGCCAAATCGGTTTTTGGGTTAGGCATTCTCACCTACACCGGGGATTGGTTTGTGATAAGGCAATTTGCGCCGGTTGTGATTTCCCTGCTCTACGGGTATTTTTTAATCTCTCCGATTTTTTGTTATTGGATAATTAAAGATGGTCAAAAACAATTGCAAATTTTAAAGGAGGAAGGAAATACAATGCTCGTAAGGTTTCCGGTGCATTGAATTTTATCTTCGATTTTGTGCGTTAAGCATTGGATTCTTTTCTATCCTGTTTATTTTATGTCCGGCTTCACCCAAATTTCATCAACAAGGCGCCAAAGTTTCAGGGGGTTTGCCTTCTGAAGTTCGGGAGGCAAAAGTTCATCGGGCCAATTTTGAAAACAAACGGGCCTCATAAACCTTCTTATTCCATCTGCACCAACCGAGCTAAAGCGGGAATCGGTACAGGCAGGGTATGGGCCGCCGTGCTGCATGGAAGTGGCTACCCGTACTCCGGTTGGCACCCCATTTAGAATGGTACGGCCACACTTTTCTTTGAGGATATCCAATAAAGAAGCGGCAGTATTTAAATCGATGGATGTGCCGAAGACGGAAGTGGTGAGCTGGCCTTCTAAATTCCGGGCAACCAATTTCATTTCCTTCTCATTCTGGCATACTACCAGTAACGAGTAGGGGCCAAATACTTCATCCTGCAAATCGGGGTGAGACAGAAAGAAAGTGGCAGAGGTCTCGGCCATTATGATCTCCGCTTCTAATTCCGAAACATCCGTTTGTGAATAGGAAAGGCGTCCTACTCCCCTTTGCGTCAGGGCATTTGATTTATTCCTTTCAAAATTCTCGAATATTCCCTCATGCAGCATTTTCTGTGGAACTCCTTTTTGAATTAACGGGATAATCGCTTTTTTAAATTTTTCTAATCCTTCCGAGGCAATGGCCACAAGAATTCCGGGTTTAGTGCAAAATTGCCCTGCATCCTGCATAATGGACACCGATAATTTTTCCGCAATTCCGTAAAATTCTTTTGAAAGTGATTCTGGCAGAAGGAAAACCGGGTTTACGCTACCCATTTCGGCAAAAACAGGGATGGGAATCTCTCGGCTGTTGCCCCAATCAAACAATTGTCTGCCCCCCTTTAAGGAACCGGTAAATCCTACCGCTTTAAGTAAGGGGTGTTTTACCAGGGCCTCCCCGGTGTCGAAGCCGCCCTCAATTTGTTGAAAGGTTGCATCCGGAAGATTGAAATTTGAAATACATTTTCTAATGATTTCACTTACGGCCCTGCCGGTTTCAATATGTGCGGGATGCGCTTTTACAATAACGGTACAGCCTGCGGCAAGGGCACAGGCGGTATCGCCGCCTGCCGTTGAATAGGCGAAGGGGAAATTACCGGAGCCAAATACAGCTACCGGACCCAACGCCACATTCATTTTGGCGAGGGCTGGAATAGGAGGTTCGTTTGTGGTGCTGCCTGGGTTTATCCGGATATCCAGGGCCAGGCCACTTGCCAGAAAATTGGAATAAGTCCTCAATTGGTAGCTGGTACGCTTTAGCTCCCCTTCTAATCTCGGTTTAGGGAGATGGGTTTCTTTTTGAGCGATGGAAACAAGAGAATTGGCGGCATCTTCCAGTGCATCAGCAATAGCATAAAGAATATCCTTTCTTTGTGTGGGGCTGAGTTTTCGGTAGGCACTAAACGCTTCCTGCGACTTTTCAAGTGCCAGGTTTACAGAATTAGATGCTGTTTCCATGCAGTGTTAATTTTCAGGATTTAGTGCAAAGATGGCTTTAAAGGAATACCCCTAAAAAATTTGGATAGCAGCCTAAGGATATTTATCTTTGCCGTCCTAAAAATCAAATGGCGCGTTGGTCAAGGGGTTAAGACGCCTCCCTTTCACGGAGGAATCACGGGTTCGATTCCCGTACGTGCTACAAAAATCCTCATCATTACGATGGGGATTTTTAATTTTTCACGGGTTCCCTGCCCGACTGTGTCAGCAGGCGGGGATTCCCGTACGTGCTACTAAAATCCTCATCATTACGATGGGGATTTTTAATTTTTCACGGGTTCCCTGCCCGACTGTGTCAGCAGGCGGGGATTCCCGTACGTGCTACGAAAATTCCTCATCTTTACGATGGGGATTTTTTTGTAAGAAAGCGATGGTAAACGTATATGTTTTAAAAAGTCTTTTTGATGGTATTTTATATGTTGGGATTTCTATGGATATTGATAGAAGGATAAAGGAGCATAATCTGGGGGGATCAAAATTTACCTCTGGTCATATTCCGTGGGAATTGGTTTATAAGGAAGAGATGCCTGATTTTAAGACGGCCAGAGCAAGAGAAAAGTTTTTGGAATATTTATTAAAGTAGTATTATCAAAAGATTACAAATTATTATGGGGTTATTGGATATTGCATTCATACTTTTGCAATAAGGGAAAATATTTTTATTGTCATTAGCAATCCATTGGATTTATGAGAATACTGAAAATATGTAAAGTGAGTAGAATTTTTTTTGTTACCATTTTTATTTTATCTACCCATTATGGGTTTTCTCAGGGGATTTCAGCCGAATATGATTGCACCCTTTCCTATCCCAGTGGAGTATCATTAAAATACAGTGGAAAATATTATTATCAGGACAATCGTTCCATATCCTATTTAATCCCTGAGTATCTAATTCAATATCCTGATGGGAATGTTGAACGAAATGGCACCTCTTATGTTTTTAGTACGGATTCCATTCAGTATATCCTGTTAGTAAATTTAG
>Ga0116193_1000392_pt1 | contig 42167 bp, 49 predicted proteins | sample AD_UKC115_MetaG_FD_89892 | JGI IMG/M metagenome (GOLD analysis project Ga0116193, IMG submission 89892) | Active sludge microbial communities of municipal wastewater-treating anaerobic digesters from Hong Kong - AD_UKC115_MetaG | ecosystem: Engineered > Bioreactor > Anaerobic > Digestate... | reverse complement strand
TGGTTCGCGAGAACTGCCGCGTTATGATCGGCGCCATCGGCAACTCCGAGCATGAGAATGTAAAACTTGGTAAGGCCGGTAAGTCAAGACATGCAGGCGTTCGTCCGGCTGTCAGAGGTGTTGTAATGAACCCTAATGACCACCCGCACGGCGGTGGTGAAGGTAAATCACCTATCGGTCTTCCGGGCCCTGTTACACCTTGGGGTGTTCCTACACTCGGTAAGAAGACACGTAACAGAAAGAAGCAGTCCGGCAAGTATATTGTCAAGGCTAGAAAGGCTTAAGGAGGCATAGTTCAAATGAGTAGATCTACTAAGAAGGGCTATTACGTACAGGATGCTCTGATGAAGAAAATCCAGACGTTGAATAATGCCAACGAGAAGAAGATCGTCCAGACATGGTCAAGATCTTCGACCATCTTCCCTGAGTTCGTTGGTCATACAATCGGTGTATATGACGGTCATAAGTTTATCCCTGTATATGTTACCGAAGATATGGTTGGTCATAAGCTCGGTGAGTTCGCACCTACACGTAAGTTCGGCGGTCACACCAGCAATGAGAAGTCGGCTGAAAGCGTATAAGGAGGAAGATCGTGGATAAGATTATTTTAAACACAGATAATATCGAGAAGAACCGCGAGGACATTCTTAAGGCTTACGCGGCTCCTTCAAAGAAGTCGAATAAACTCCCTACTCCTACAAAGAAGCAGAGAAAGAATCTCGGCATCGGCAAGGATCAGGGAATCTGCATTGCCAAGTACATCAGAATTTCTCCCCGTAAGGTAAGAATCGTTGCAGATCTTATCAAGGGCAAGTCCGTTGATGATGCATACGCAATCCTCACATACACACCCAAGGCTGCATCGCCTGTTCTTGCAAAGGTTCTTAAGTCTGCTGAAGCAAACGCAGTAAACAATAACGGTTTAAACCGTGAGAAGCTCTATGTTGAGACAGCAATTGCCAACCCGGGTCCGGTTCTCAAGCGCTATATGCCGAGAGCCAGAGGTTCCGCAAGTTCAATCAAGAAGAGAACAAGCCATATTACGGTTGTTCTCAAGGAAAGAGTATAAGGAGGAATTCGCATGGGTCAGAAAGTTAACCCGCATGGTTTAAGAGTAGGCGTTATCGATGACTGGAATGCACACTGGTACGCCGATAAGAAGACTTTCGGAGATACTCTCGTTGAGGACAAGAAAATCAGAGAATTTGTTCTTAAGGCAGTTGAGCCAATCGCAAGAAAGAATTCAAAGAAAGTAGTTGACGAGAATCGTTCCAATGTCGCAGGCGTAAGTGATGTCATCATCGAGCGCAAGGGTACGGACAGAATCAATGTTGTCATCAAGACAGCAAGACCTTCTCTCGTAGGCGGCGACAAGGGTTCAGGAAGAGTTGAACTCAAGGACGCTCTTGATAAGGAATTCAATAAGAATCTCAAGTCAGATATGAAGAGAACTTTTACTGTCGATATCGAAGTAATCAAGAACTCTGATTCTGATGCAACTCTTGTAGCACAGAATATAGCATCACAGCTTGAGAATCGTCAGAGCTTCAGAAGAGCGATGAAGAGATCAATGCAGCTTGCAATGAAGCAGCAGGGCGTTCTCGGAATCAAGACCAAGTGCTCCGGCCGTTTGGGCGGTGCCGAGATTGCAAGATCCGAGACATATCACGAGGGCACAATCCCGCTTCAGACGCTTCGTGCCGATATCGATTACGGTTTCGCAGAGGCAAACACAACTTATGGCCGTATCGGCGTAAAGGTGTGGATTTACAAGGGTGAGGTTTTCGGACAGAAGGCAGCTCCCGTAAATAAGGTCGAAGGAGGAAAAGCTTAATGTTACTTCCTAAGAGAACAAAATACAGAAAGCAGCAGAGAGGCCGCATGAAGGGCCAGGCTTCCCGCGGAAACTTCGTTTCTTACGGTGATTACGGTCTTCAGGCACTTGAGCCATGCTGGATAAAGTCAAATCAGATTGAGGCAGCACGTGTAGCCATCAACAGATATGTAAAGCGTGGCGGTAAGGTCTGGATTAAGATTTTCCCTGATAAGCCGGTTTCAAAGAAGCCTGCACAGGTCCGAATGGGTTCCGGTAAAGCTGCAAATGAGTACTGGTGCGCGGTTGTAAAGCCGGGAAGAGTACTTTTCGAGATTTCCGGTGTATCTGAAGAAGACGCTAAGGAAGCTATGAGACTCGCAGGCCACAAGCTGCCTTGCAATACGAAGTTTATCGCAAGAGAGAAGGAGGAAGCATAAATGAAGGTTGAAGATATTCGCAAAATGTCCGCAGATGAGCTTTCAAAAGAACTTACTTCTCTCAAGGAAGAGCTTTTTAAGCTTCGTTTCCAGCATGCAACAAACCAGCTTGAGAATCCTGCACAGATCGCTCAGGTCAAGAAGGATATTGCTAAAGTTATGACAATCAAGCGCGAGAAAGAACTCGCAGCTGCTAAGTAAGGGGGACGGCTTAAATGGCTGAAAGAAATCTTAGAAAAACCAGAGTCGGTATCGTTTCATCCGACAAGATGGACAAAACAATCACGGTTTCTGTAGTAGAGCACGTCAAGCATCCTCTGTACGGAAAAATCATGAAGAGAACCTATTCGCTCAAGGCGCACGATGAAGATAATCAGGCGCATGAGGGCGACAAGGTCGAAGTTATGGAAACTCGTCCTATCTCCAAGAATAAGCGTTGGAGACTTGTCGAGATTATCGAAAAGGCTAAGTAAGCAGACTTAAAGGAGGATATATCAGATGATTCAGGTTGAATCCAGACTAAGATCTGCCGACAACACGGGAGCTCGTGAGCTGGCCTGCATTAAGGTTATGGGCGGTTCATGGAGAAAGTACGCTAACATCGGTGATGTTATCGTTTGCTCCGTGAAGAGCGCTGCTCCGGGCGGCATGGTCAAGAAGGGCGACGTAGTTCGCGCAGTAGTTGTACGTTCAAAACAGGGCGTCAGACGTGCTGACGGTTCCTACATCACGTTCGATGAGAATGCGGCAGTTTTAATTAAAGAAGATAAGAACCCGCGTGGTACACGTATTTTTGGACCAATCGCGAGAGAGCTCAGAGATAAGGACTATATGAAGATCTTATCTCTTGCACCGGAAGTCTTATAAGGGAGGAGATAACATGTCAAACAGTATTCATGTAAAGAACGGTGACCAGGTTATCGTAATTTCCGGTAAGGACAAGGGCACAACCGGAAAGGTTATTTCGGTAGATAAGAAGAAGGGCAGAGTATTTGTTGAAGGTGTCAACATCGTCAAGAAGCACCAGAAGGCAAAGTCTCAGACAGCAGTCAGCGGTATCGTTGAGCGTGAAGGTTCCATCGATGCATCGAATGTGATGCTCGTTGATCCGAAGTCCGGAAAGCCCACCAGAGTAGGATACAAGGTTAACGCAGACGGTACAAAGGCAAGAATTGCGAAGAAGTCCGGCGCGGTTATCGATTCCGTATCCAATGAGAAGAAGGGAGAGTAATTCGATGTCCAGATTAAAAGATAAGTACACATCTGAAGTAGCACCTGCCCTTCAGGAGAAGTTCAAATACAGCTCATGTATGCAGATTCCTAAGGTCGAGAAGATTGTCCTCAATATGGGCGTCGGCGAGGTTAAAGATAACCCGAAGGCTCTCGATGCCGCAATACGCGACATGGGCATCATCGCAGGACAGAAGCCGATTCCGACTGTTTCTTCAAAGTCCATCGCAGCTTTTAAGCTCAGAGAGGGCATGAAGATCGGCTGTAAGGTCACTTTGAGAGGAGAGAATATGTACTATTTCCTCGATAAGCTGATCAGCATCGCCCTTCCGCGTGTACGTGACTTCCGCGGTATAAGCGCCAACTCATTTGACGGTCACGGCAACTATGCCATGGGTGTCAAGGAGCAGCTTATGTTCCCCGAAATCGACTTCGATAAGATTGATAAGATCCGTGGTATGGATATCATCATTGTTACAACAGCCGAGACAGATGAAGAGGCATTTGAGCTTTTGCAGCTCATGGGAATGCCTTTCCGCAAATAATTGGAGGAAAATTACACATGGCAAAGAAGTCAATGATTCTTAAGTCCCAGGAAACACCTAAGTTTTCCACACAGCAGCACAACCGTTGCAAGATTTGCGGTAGACCTCATGCGTATATCCGTAAGTACGGTATCTGCCGTCTTTGCTTCCGTGAACTCGCATACAAGGGCGAGATTCCGGGTGTCAAGAAGGCCAGCTGGTAAGGATCCCCAAGAATTTTACTGTCGATATACAGGAGGAAAAAATAATGCAGATTACAGATGCAATTGCAGATATGCTTACGAGAATCCGTAATGCAGGTAATGCAGGTCACGCTACTGTAGATATCCCGCAGTCCAACCTCAAGAAGTCTGTTGCACAGATTTTACTTGATGAGGGCTACATAGAGAATTTTGAGTGCGTTGAGGGCAATACACAGGGTATAATCAAGGTTACACTCAAGTATTCCGGAAGAAAGCACGTTATCTCAGGAATCAAGAGAATATCCAAGCCTGGTCTTCGTACCTACGCGGATAAGGAGAATCTCCCCCGCGTTCTCGGTGGTCTCGGAATCGCGATCATTTCCACCTCTAAGGGTGTTATGACCGATAAGAAGGCAAGACAGGCCGGTGTTGGCGGAGAAGTTCTCGCTTACGTTTGGTAATTCATCGGTGGCAGGTAGTACGGGATGTTCCCGTGCTGCCGCTTCGGATGTTTATACATCTCTGAAAAGCACCTGTTCAAACAGCGACATACTGGAATTGGGTGCTTAATCTTAAGAGCAGGAGGAAAATAATATGTCAAGAATTGGTAGAAAACCGATTGCTGTGCCTGCGGGCGTTGAAGTTAAAATCGACGGTCAGCATGTAACGGTAAAGGGTGGCAAGTCCGTTTTGGAAATGAATGTTCATCCCGATATATCCGTTAAGCAGGAAGGATCGGAAATCATCGTAGAGCGTTCTTCTGATGATAAGAATCACAGAGCACTCCATGGTCTCACAAGAGCCCTGATCAACAATATGGTTGTAGGTGTTTCTGATGGTTTCTCAAAGAACCTCGAGATCAACGGTGTAGGTTACAAAGCAGTCAAGCAGGGTAATAAGGTTGTGTTCAGCCTTGGTTACTCACACACAATCGAGATGGTCGAGCCGGAAGGAATCTCTATTGATGTCAAGGATAACATTATCACAGTCAAGGGCGCCGATAAGCAGCTCGTTGGCGAGACATCCGCAAAGATCCGTTCTCTCAGAGTTCCTGATGTTTATAAGGGCAAGGGCATCAAGTATGCCGATGAGCACCTTATCATCAAGGAAGGTAAGACCGGAGCCAAGAAGTAAAGTAAGGGGGTAAATCAAACATGATTGGTAAAATTGATAAAAACAAGATTCGTGTAAGAAAGCATGTTCGTGTAAGAAAGAAGATTTCAGGCACAACAGATTGCCCTCGTCTTTGCGTGTACAGAAGCAACAGTCATATCTATGCGCAGGTAATCGACGATACGACAGGTACCACTCTCGCAAGTGCTTCGTCACTTGACAAGGAGATAAAGGGTTCCGTAGCTAACGGCAGCAATGTTGAGGCGGCTTCGGCAGTCGGCAAGCTTGTTGCAGAGCGTGCGATTGCTAAGGAAGTTAAGGATGTTGTTTTCGATCGTGGCGGTTATATGTATCACGGACGCGTCCAGGCACTGGCAGAGGCGGCAAGAACTGCCGGACTTAATTTCTAAGCGGGAGGAGATTTAAATGGCTTTTGATTCTAAGAACAAGTCCAAAGAAGAGAAGAAGGAATTCGAAGAAAGAGTTATCCATATCGGCCGTGTCTCCAAGACTGTTAAGGGCGGTAAGAATATGCGTTTTGCAGCTCTTGTCGTCATCGGCGACGGAAACGGACGCGTAGGCAAGGGAATCGGTAAGAGTACCGAAGTTCCGGACGCTATCAGAAAAGGCGTTGAGGAAGCTAAGAAGAATATCATCAATGTTTCCATCAAAGAAGGTACCATTCCTCATGAGACTCTCGGCGAATTCGCTGCTTCAAAGATTGTAATGAAGCCTGCTGCAAGCGGTACAGGTGTCATCGCCGGTGGTCCGGTCCGTGACGTTTGCGAGCTTGCCGGCATCACAGACATACGTACGAAGTCAATCGGTTCAAACAACCCTAACAACATGGTAAATGCTGCACTTGAGGGACTTAAGGGACTTAAGTCAATTGAGGAAGTTGCAAAGCTTCGCGGCAAGAATGTTACAGAGATTAGATAAGGGGGCCTTGCGATAATGGCTAATTTGAAGATTACGCTCGTCAAGAGCACTAACAAGGCAAGATCCAAAGAGACGGCCACAATTACTGCTCTTGGTTTGAGAAAAATCGGTCAGTCTGTCGAAAAGGCTGACAACGAGGCTATCCGCGGAATGCTTAAGGTTGTTTCGCACTATGTAGCTTTCGAAGAAATATAAGGAGGTATCTGCGATATGAAACTCAATGATATGACTTCTGCCGGCAATGAGATCGCTTACCGTAAAGGTCGCGGTGTCGGTTCCGGTAATGGTAAGACCGCAGGTCGCGGACATAAAGGTCAGAATGCACGTTCCGGCGGCGGAGTTCGCCCCGGTTTTGAAGGCGGACAAATGCCGCTTTACAGACGTCTTCCTAAGAGAGGATTCAATAATTCACGTTTCGCTCCGTTCTACATTGAAGTAAACGTAGCTGAACTTGAAGAGCTTGACAACGGTACTGAAGTTACGGCTCAGGTACTTGCTGACAAGGGTATTATTTCTCTCCCTAAGGTAAACGACGGTGTCAAGATCTTGGGCGACGGTGAGCTTACTAAGAAGCTTGACGTTAAGGCAGCTAAGTTTACAGCTTCTGCTAAAGAGAAGATTGAAAAAGCCGGAGGCTCGGCAACGGAGGTATAAGAACCATGCATGGTATTTTCGATACTGCAGTAAACGCTTTTCGTGTGGATTCCATACGTAAAAGACTGCTCTATACCTTCATGATTCTTGGAATTTTCATGCTGGGCGGCCTTGTACCTGTTCCGGGGATAGACGGTGAAACGTTTACAACTCTGGTACGCCAGTGGGGTCAGCTCGGCAGCATTATGGACATAATATCGGGCGGCGGTCTGTACCACGCCTCGATACTTTCCATGGGTGTCTCTCCATATATCAACGCATCAATCATTATTCAGCTTTTAACCGTTGTTATTCCCGCTCTTGAGGATATGTCCAAAGAGGGAGAATCGGGACGTAAGAAGATGAATAAAATCACCCGGTATTCGGCTATCGGACTGGCGCTTGTTCAGTCCTGCCTGTTCTGCTATTCAACCCGTACCGCAATGATATCGAGTCTTCCTGTATGGCTTAATGCCGGACTGGTAGTTCTTTCGTTTACGGCCGGAGCTGCGATGGTAGTGTTCCTGGGTGAGAAGATTAATGATAAGGGAATCGGAAACGGTGTTTCCCTCATAATCTTTGCAGGTATCGTAACGCGTCTTCCACAGATGGCAAAGACACTTTACCTTAAGTGCGTTTCAATAAGCAATACTTTTGACAGTGCAGTGGCAGGAATCCTGATCGGTATCCTTGTATTTATCGGAATTGCGTTAGTAGCTGTGCTTATTATTGTGTTCGTACTTTTTGTACAGAATGCGGAGAGAAAAATTCCTGTTCAGTATTCAAAGAAGGTAATCGGCAGGTCTCAGATAGGCGGAAGCCGTGACTATATACCTCTCAAGGTTAATATGTCAGGCGTTATGCCGGTAATTTTCGCGATGTCGCTCCTTGCGCTTCCGCAGATAATTACTTCTCTGTTTTTTGCTTCCAGCACAAACCCGGTAGCGGTATGGTTTAGAAGCTTCACCGGCAGCGTCTGGTATTACATAGCTTATTTTATTCTTATCATCGGTTTTACATTCTTCTATTCTGCCATTCAGTTCCACCCTGTTGAGATTGCCAACAATATCAACAAGAACGGCGGTACAATAAGCGGAATCAGAGCGGGCAAGCCGACAACGGATTTTATCAAGACTACTGCATTCAGACTCAATTGGATTGAGGCGTTCTTCCTTATCCTTGTATGTATTGTTCCTACAGTCGTAGGCACGCTGTCCGGATTTCAGAATGTCTGGTTCGCCGGTACATCTGTACTCATTCTTACTAGTGTCGCAAATGACCTGATTGTTCAGGTTGAAGGTGAGCTTGAAGTCAGGTCTCCGAGAGGGTTCCTCGACGATTTGTCACTCAAAGCCGGAAGAAGATAAGCATATCGCTTACTTTTGGCGACGGATAATGTTATACCCGCGGGAATTTGTACAATTCTCGCGGGTTTATTGATTTGCAGGTTTAAATTCAGTCAAATTGCGATATAATACTATGGCTATAATTTTGAACATTTCAAGGAGATAAAGCATATGAATAGTTTTACCGAGGCATATAAGGTTCCGCAGCTTAAGAAGAAGATGTGGTTATCGTTCCTTATAGTTTCAATTATGGTGCTTTTGACCCTTGTTCCGATCCCGTGCATAAGCCACAGCGGAACCGTTAAACTCGTCGGCACATGGGGCGATGTTGGAAAAATCATTGATATATGTTCCCTTAAGGCACTTAGCAACGGCTCGGTTGTAAGCCTGGGAATATATCCTTTCCTGGTCGCGTCGATAATTATGCAGTTTCTTACCCTTATAATACCGAAGCTTCGCAATATAGCGATGCAGGGTGAGGCTGGAAGCGGTTTTATCACTAAACTTACGCGCTACTGCTCCGTTGTGATGGATATAATTTTCGCAGTTTTGTACTGTCTGGGAACACACTCTCTCATTGATTCAAGGATAAGTTTCTGGCTTGGAGCCGGAATAGTTACGCTTACCGTTGCCTGCGGTTCAGCGTTCTGCTCATGGTGCGTGGAGCTTCTCAACACCAAAGGTCTTGGCAACGGTATTACAATTATACTGACCGCCGGTATCATCAGAAGCATTCCGCCGGCGCTTGTATCCGGATCGATAATCAATGCTGTTGCAGCTGTCGTCATCGGTGCTGCGTTCATAATTCTCGCGGTTTTTGCGAATCTCGGCGAGAAGAAACTCCGCATCATTTTTTCGAAAAGAACCGTCGGCATGAAACAGTACGGAATGCAGAATCAGGCAATTCCGCTTCGCGTCACACAGGCCGGAATCATGCCGATTGTATACTCATTTACGTTGACTCTTCTGCCGGCAGCAGTCATAGCTATGGTTGTGCCGAATAAAGAATCGGCTGTGGTAAGAGGTTTCATTGACTTCAAATCAAGCTCAGTCTTCTATATCTTCTTTGTGTTATTTCTGGTGTTTTTTACTTACTTTTTCGCGATGATACAGTTTAATCCGGTAGATACATCGAATCAGATTAAGCAGTACGGCGGATATATCCAGGGAATACGTCCCGGCAAGCCGACTGCTCAGTATCTAATAAATACATATAACAATCTAAACATGGCAGATGCAATGTACATGCTTTTAATATGCGCAGTTCCGATGCTTCTGAGTATTATTCCGGCTTTGGACGGAATATGGTTTCTTGGTATCGCATGTGCAATGACAGTAGGAGCGGTTACCGAGAGTTCAATCATTCTCAGCAACGGAATCAAGACAGCTGATGAACAGACTAAGCAGACTGTGAAGGATGCCAGAAAGAACAAGTATTCTAAATAAGACGTTGGAGGAGACACAGCATATGAAGCTTATTATTTTGGGAGCACCTGGATCAGGTAAAGGAACAGCAGCAACCGTTATCAGAGAGAAGTACAGTCTGGCTCATATTTCAACAGGAGATCTGTTCAGATACAACATAAAGGAACAGACAAAGCTCGGCATTGAGGCAAAATCCTATATAGACAGGGGCGCACTCGTTCCTGACGACGTTACAATCAGAATGGTGGCGGACAGACTGGGGAACGATGACTGCAAGTCAGGGTATATTCTTGACGGATTTCCCAGAACTACTGCGCAGGCCAAAGCACTGGATGAGCTTCTCGCGAAGACCGGAGATAAGATTGACGCAGTAATTCATGTAATTACAGATGATGATATTATTATGGACCGAGTCACAACGAGAAGAGTCTGCGAGAAGTGCGGAGCAAGCTTCAACGTCAAGTACATGCCTAGCAAGGTTGAAGGCGTGTGCGACGTTTGCGGCGGCAAGACTGTTATGAGATCCGACGACAACCCTGAGACTGTCGGCAAGAGACTTGAAACATACAAAGAGAACACACGTCCGCTTATTGATTTTTATAACGCGAGAGGAATTATCGTTGAAGGCAACAACAATGTTGACTCCGCGACATGCATCAAGAGCATTGAAGATGGTCTTGCAAGGCTGAACCTGAACTAAGAAGGTACAAGAAATGGTTGAGATACTGACAGACGATGAATTTGAGATGATGAAGGAGTCGGGAAAAATCCTTCAGGAAGTTTTTAAGACACTTAGGGACGAGCTGAAGCCCGGGATGTCGACGCACGACGTAGATAAGATTGCATACGGAATAATCAGAAGTCATGACGCGATTCCGTCTTTTCTGAATTTCGGTCAGCCGCCGTTCCCCGGCACAATATGCGCATCAGTAAACGAAGCGGTAGTGCACGGAATCCCGCGCAAATCAACGGTTCTTAATGACGGAGATATATTGTCGGTTGATGTCGGCGCAATACTTAACGGCTATCATTCCGATGCCTGCAGAACCTACCTGATAGGTGATGTTGCTCCCGAGGTGAAAGATCTTGTAAAGAGAACAGAGGAATCGTTTTTCGTAGGTCTTGAGCTGGCAAAGGCAGGAAACAGAACGGGAGATATCGGCGAAGCAATCGCGAAGTATTGCGAGGGCTTCGGATACGGAGTCGTCAGGGAACTGACAGGTCACGGAATCGGAACATCGATGCATCAGGATCCTGATGTGCCGAATTACGGAAAAGCCGGACACGGCTATAAGCTTAAGAAGGGAATGGCAATCTGCATAGAGCCGATGATAACGCTCGGAAGCAGGGCCATAGAGATGCTCGGCGATGAGTGGACAATTGTCACAAGAGACGGAAAACCGGCATCACACTACGAGAATACAATTCTCATTACAGAGAACGGACCATATATGACGACCTATGATTACGAGGAGGGTTTTTAATGGCAAAGGAAGACGTTATTGAAGTAGTCGGAGTAGTTGACGAGGCACTTCCGAACGCGATGTTCAAGGTCAAACTTGAGAGCGGACATATTGTCCTGGCGCATCTGTCCGGAAAGCTGAGACAGAACTATATCAAGATTCTGGCAGGAGACAAGGTGACTATGGAGATATCGCCATATGACCTTTCGAGAGGAAGAATCACATGGAGAGGCGAGAAGAAAAAGTAATCCGTAACACAGCCGGAATATATTCCGGCTGTGTAAATATAGCAGAAGACAGCAAAAAAGGTATTGAAAACGCGGACAATTTTGCTATAATTGTTTAGCGTGCGCTCAAAAGCGCCCGTTTTGTTGTGAAAATATAGGCAGCAGGAGGTTCTACTATGAAAGTCAGACCGTCAGTAAAGCCGATGTGCGAGAAATGCAAAGTCATTCGTCGTCACGGTAAGGTAATGATCATCTGTTCTGATCCGAAGCATAAGCAGAGGCAGGGTTAATAACCGAAGATGACAGATTCGCCAGCAGATTTAGCCCTGCAAAACACGAATCACGCGACAGATTGCTCTTGGCCGCGTCAAAAGCAAAGAACAAACAAGAAAAAGGAAATAAGTAATATACGCGAATTAAGTAGGGGCGGCTGCTCCGCTCTACGGGGTTCCTTACAAAGGCGTGTTTATATATATCCAAAAATACCATTTTATGGAGGTACACCAAATGGCTCGTATAGCCGGCGTAGATTTGCCGAATGATAAGAGAATCGAGATTGCTCTTACATATATTTACGGCATTGGAAACACAAGCGCTTCCGAGATTATCGCACAGACAGGAATCAATCCTGACACCCGTGTGAAGGATCTCTCAGAGGATGAAGTTGCCAAGATTCGTGATCAGATTGAGAATAATTTTAAGGTCGAAGGTGATCTTAAGAGAGAGGTTGCAGGCAATATCAAGAGACTTTCAGATATCGGCTGCTTCCGCGGACGTCGCCACAGACTCGGACTTCCTGTCAGAGGCCAGCGTACAAAGACAAACGCACGTACCCGCAAGGGCCCGAAGCGCACTGTCGCAGGCAAGAAGAAGTAAGGGAGGAAAGCTGATATGGCAAAAGAAACAAGAAGACCCAGAAAGGCAGAACGTAAAAACGTTGTGGAGGGTCAGGCGCACATTCACGCTACTTTCAACAATACTATCGTAACAATTACTGACAAGCAGGGCAACGCGATTTCATGGGCATCCGCCGGTATGGATGCCAAGGGTTCACGTAAGGGCACCAGCTACGCAGCTCAGGTTGCATCAGAGAAGGCCGCAAAGGCTGCCATGGATCACGGAATGAAGACAATCGACGTCTTCGTAAAGGGTCCGGGATCCGGTCGTGAGTCTGCAGTTCGTGCACTTGAGACCGCAGGTCTTAGAGTAACAATGATCAAGGATGTCACACCCGTTCCTCATAACGGTTGCCGTCCTCCGAAGCGCAGAAGAGTTTAATCTCTCCGACGCAAAGACCTGATATAGAGTTTTTAAGAAAAGAGGAAAATTAGCAATGGCTAGAGATATGACACCTGTTCTTAAGAAGTGCAGAGCCCTTGGTGTTGAGCCTGCCTTTTTAGGCATACAAAAGAAACAGAGCAAGAAGAAGGAGAATGCGGTACACAAGGTTAGCGAGTACGGCATGCAGCTCAAAGAAAAGCAGAAGGCAAAGTTCATCTATGGTGTTCTTGAGAAGCCTTTCAGAAACTATTTTGAGAAGGCACAGAAGCTCAAGTTCGGTACAACCGGTGAGAACCTTCTTATCCTTCTTGAGAACAGACTTGACAACGTTCTGTTCAGAATGGGTCTTGCACGTACAAGAGACGAAGCAAGACAGATTGTCAGCCACAGAAACGTAATGGTTAACGGCAAGACCGTAAACATTCCTTCATACGGCTGCAAAGTCGGCGATGAGATTGTAATCAAGGACAATGCAAAGAGTTCACAGAGATTCAAGGACATCGTTGCTGTAACAGCTTCAAGAACTGCACCTGCATGGGTAACATCCGATATGGATAAGCTCACAGGCAAGGTTATCGCAGTTCCGAAGAAGGAAAATATTGATGTTCCGGTCAATGAAGTCGCAATCGTCGAGTTGTATTCCAAGTAATACCTGAAAACTACCGACAAGTAAAAATAATTCTAGGAGGATAAGATATGATGGAAATTAGCCAGCCGATTGTAAAGTGCGTTGAATCAAACGATGATAAGTCGTACGGCAAATATACATTTGCACCGCTTGAGCGTGGATTCGGCATAACACTCGGCAACTCTCTTCGCAGAGTACTTCTGTCTTCTCTCTCGGGCGCGGCAGTTACACAGGTTAAGATCGACAAGATCAGACATGAGTTTTCGACTGTCCCGGGTATTATTGAGGATATGACAGAGATTATCCTTAATATCAAGGGAATTCGTGCAAAGCTTACGAGTGATTCCAAGATTGTCAGCATAAGCGTGGCAAAGGGAAGAACAGGCGAGCTCACAGCAGGCGACATCGTTCACGGACCGGACGTAGAGATAATGAATCCTAATCATGTAATTGCGCACCTTAACGGCAGCGATGACGTCTTTATGGAGTTTACACTCGAGAAGGGCCGCGGTTACAATACCGCAGAGCAGAACAAGCCTGAGAAGCAGATAATCGGACTCATTCCGATTGATTCAATCTTCACGCCTGTCAAGAAGGCAAATTATAAGGTTGAGAACACCCGTGTGGGCGCAAGAACAGATTACGATAAGCTGACTCTTGAGGTCTGGACTGATGGAACAATTGAAGTTGATGAAGCGTTGTCTTCAGCAGCAAATTGCCTGATCGACCACCTGAGCTTCTTTACAGCGCTTGCAGACACTGATTCTGCCATGAGCTTTAAGAGCGTAGAGGAGACTGGCGAGCACGATTCCAAATTAAGTGCAATCATTGAAGATCTTGATTTTTCCGTTCGTACATACAACTGCCTTAAGAGAGCACAGATTAACACTGTCGGCGATCTTGTGGCAAAGACAATGGATGAAATGATTAAGGTCAGAAATCTCGGAAAGAAGTCTCTGGAAGAAATTATAGAGAAGCTTGACGAGTTGGAGCTTAAGCTCAAAGATCAATAAGATTAATCCCTAGGTAGGAGGAAAGTAAGATGCCTAATAGACAAATGGGCCGTCCTTCAGATCAGCGTACGGCCATCCTGAAGAATATGGTCACAACAATGGTCATAAACGGCAAGGTTGAGACAACTGTTGCACGTGCCAAAGAGGTAAGCGCAATCGTTGAGAGCCTTATCGCTACGGCTGTTAAGGAGAAGGATAACTTCACGACAAAGGAAGTTACAGTATCCGCTGCTAAGATTGACGGTAAGGGCAAGAAGGTTCTTAAGACAAAGACTTCAAAGTCCGGAAACAAGTACGAAGTTGTTGACCGTGAGGTTAAGACAAAGACCGTTCAGGTTGATGAAGCTTCAAGGCTTGCCGCTCGTAAGTCAATGACTAAGTGGCTCATCAAGAGCCACGACAGCGAGGGTCGCGTAGTAAATCCCACGAACAAGCTTTTCGATGAGATTGCACCCAAGTATGTTGGCCGTAACGGCGGTTACACAAGAATCATCAGAACCGGCGCAAGACGCGGTGACGGTTCCGAGATGGCAATTCTTGAGCTTGTGTAATTCAAGAACTGTTTATAACATTTAATTGTTAATTTAGTGCGGGGAAAGGTTTACATCTTTCCCCGTTCTTTTTACAATAAGGAAACTAATACAGAGAGGTAACCGGTGAAGGTTGAGCTTGATAAAATAACAGTCGACAAAGTTAGCTTCAGTTATCGAAGTGATGATACTGACGGCAATGCCGGCATGAAGAAGGCACTTAACTCAGTATCGGCGGAAATAGAGCGAGGCTCCTATGTTGCAATTCTGGGCCCGAACGGGTCCGGTAAGTCAACGCTCGCGAAAATAATCGACATTCTTGAGCTTCCTGACGAAGGACGAGTCGTGATTTTCGGCAAAGATGCGGGTGAAGATGAGAATTTCTGGGATATCAGAAAGAAATGTGCCTGCGTGTTCCAGAACCCTGACAACCAGATAGTCGGAACAATTGTCGAGGAGGATACGGCATTCGGGCCGGAGAATCTCGGCGTTCCGAATCCCGAACTTAGACATCGTGTTGAAGAGGCACTTAAGGATGTCGGGATTTACGAGCTAAGGGAACGCGAGGCTGCAAGTCTGTCGGGAGGACAGAAGCAGAAGCTTGCGATTGCCGGAGCTCTTGCGATGCATCCTGATGTATTGATTCTTGATGAAGCCACTGCGATGCTTGATCCTGTCAGCAGAGATGAGTTTCTTGAGATTGTCGAGAGACAGAGGAAGGAGAAATCCCTTACAATTATCACGATAACGCATGATATGACCGAGGCCATACGGTGCGAGAAAATCTATGTCATCAATAAAGGGGAGATCGCAATATCCGGAAGCCCTCAGGAAGTATTCTCATCTGGCAGAGTCGGAAGCTGCGGTCTCAAGCAGCCTGAAAATTACGCTCTTTGCTATCAGATAGCAAGGATATGCGGGGAAGAGATACTTCCGGCAGATCTTGCAAGCGACGACACACTTCTTGAGTGTGTTATGAGGATGGTTCCCAGGATGGTGTCCTCATTTGTACCTGCCGAGGATTCTGCTGTTACTGACTTGTCAGGGGAGGTAATTCTGTCGATAAAGCATCTGTCATGTTCATATGACGGAGGACAGAACAAAGCGATTGATGATGTAAATCTTGATGTATACCGCGGCGAAGTTTTTGGAATTGTAGGAAGGAGCGGCTGCGGTAAAACGACACTTGTATCACACCTTAATGCCATTCTCGCTCCTCAGTCGGGAGAGATAATAATACACGGAAAAGACGGGATACTCAGCGCCGGTGAGAGGAAAGACAAAGCGAAAATCAGGAGAACCGTGGGACTGGTGTTCCAGTATCCTGAGTATCAGCTCTTTGAAGAGACTGTATATAAGGATATAAGTTACGGCCTGAGGAACCTCAAAATACCTGAGACAGAGCGCCGGGCAAAGGTTGAGGCCGCTGCCGGCCTTATGGGAATAGACGCGGAAATACTCGGCAAGAGTCCGTTTGAACTGTCGGGAGGTCAGAAGCGTCGCGTTGCCATGGCGGGTGTGCTTGTTATGGAGCCGGAGATTCTTGTGCTGGACGAGCCTGCTTCGGGACTTGATCCAAAGGGCAGAGACGAGATGTTCAGGCTGATTGCAAAGCTTCGTGATAATGGAACCACGGTGATTCTGGTGTCTCACAATATGGATGAGGCAGCTCAGAACTGCGACAGAATATGCGCGATAAAGGACGGGAGAGTGCAGGTGGTTGCAGCGCCGGCAGAACTTTTCGCTGACAGGGGGAAGGCTGAGTCCATGGGACTTGACATTCCAAAACTCACGCAGTTCTCAAACAGAGTCAAAGAGAAACTCGGCCGCGAGATTGCGAATGTAAACTTCAGCGAACCCGCGTTTGAGTCGGCGAGCGAAGCGGCAAGGATCGTGCTGGCTGTAAAGAAGGCGGTGAAGGGAAATGCTTAACGACATCTCAATAGGCCGCTATTACAGAAAAGACTCAATCCTTCACGGTACCGACCCGCGCGTGAAAGCGATACTTTACATTGTATATCTCGTAGCTATATTTATAATCAGGACTCCTGTGGCGCTGGCAGTCCTGACCGCGGTTACACTGCTTCAGGCTGTTATGGCGAAAATCACCCCGCGTATAATGTGGCTGACTGTAAAACCGGTTCTCCCGATTGCAATGTTCATACTGCTGATTAATATCTTTACAATAAGGCAGGGAAATCCGGTCTTCACATGGAGAATAATCAGGATAACGGATTACGGGGCTATGCGCGCGGTGCTTACGGCTCTGAGGCTGGTCTTTCTGATTATATCCACCAGCATTCTTCTTACTCTGACGACTACGCCGCTAAAGATATCCGACGCTCTGGAAAGCATTTTCGCGCCCCTCAAAGCAATACATATACCTGTGCACGAGATGGCTATGATGATGTCAATCGCTCTGAGGTTCATACCGACGCTTGTATCCGAGACAGACAAGATTATGAAAGCACAGATATCGCGTGGAGCCGATTATGACACCGGCAGCTTCGTCAGCAGAGTAAGAGGTTACATTACCGTTCTTATTCCGTTGTTTGTGTCGAGCTTTAAACGTGCCGAGGAACTCGCCGTGGCCATGGACGCAAGATGCTATCACGGCGGTGACGGAAGAACAAAACTCAATCCCCTCAAAATCACGAGTCGCGATGTGCTTATCGGCCTGTTTTACGGGATTTTGGCGATAGGGCTTGTTGTCACTGATTTGTCTTTGAGATAAGACACATGCTGTGATAGAATTCAGAAGAAGATAAAAGCGAAAGGCTGGTTTATACAGGTATGTCTTATTATGTAGGAATTGATCTCGGCGGCACTAACATCAAGGCCGGCGTGGTTGACCAAGAAGGAAAGCTTTTAAACAAGCTGTCAATCAAAACAAATGCTCAGCGCTCAATGGAAGAGATTATCCATGATATGGGGACGCTTGCTGAAGACTGCATCAGGGATGCCGGATTTACAAGGGAGGACATTGAGGCCATAGGCATAGGTTCTCCGGGAACGCCTGACAATGACGCCGGACTTCTGGTCTACTCAAGTAATCTTCCTTTCGTCAATGCTCCGATGAGGAAGCTTATAAGGGATGTAATAGATCTCCCCGTATATATTGACAATGATGCAAACTGTGCGGCAATGGCTGAAGCAGTTGCAGGCGCTGCAAAGGGCTCGAAGGATTCCGTCACAATAACTCTCGGCACAGGAGTAGGCGCAGGCGTAATTGTGAACGGCCGAATATATTCAGGTTTTAATCAGGCTGGCTCCGAATTCGGACATACGGTCCTGGTATCCGGCGGCATTAAGTGCGGATGCGGAAGACGCGGCTGTTTCGAGCAGTATGCGTCAGCCTCAGCCATGGCAAGAATGACCAAAGAAGCCTGTGAAGCCCATCCGGATTCAATAATGAATTCAATACGTGACAGCTACGGCGAATACAACGCCAGAATTGCTTTCGATGCCATGAACAAGGGCGATAAGGCGGCAAAGCAGGTAGTTGACACATATATCGACTATCTCTCTGACGGACTTGCCAATGCAATCAATACGTTTATGCCTGAGATACTCGTCATAGGCGGAGGTGTATGCAACGAGGGCGACGCGCTGCTTAAGCCGCTTACAGAGAATACAATGTCACGTCCTTATTTCGGACCCGGAGTTGCAAAGACAACGATAAGACTTGCCGAGATGGGAAATGATGCCGGAATCGTAGGAGCTGCCATGATGGGAAAGAGCTGCGTAGACGACGGAAAGACAGGCAGGTAAGAGTATTGCCATGCCGAGGATTCTTCTTGTCTGTGAGTACGACGGTACGGATTTCGCCGGATACCAGAGTCAGAAGAACGGAAGGACCGTGCAGGATGTGCTTGCAAAGGCATGCAGCGGGCTCTATGAGAAACAGATAACACTGACGGGATGTTCCAGGACGGATGCCGGCGTGCACGCACGATGCCATCTGAGCCATGCGGACGTCCCGTTTTTTATTCCCGAAGAGAATGTGCCGCTGGCGCTGAACAGCAGACTTCCCGGCGACCTGTCGGTAAGGCGCGCAATGTATGTCAGGGATGACTTTTCTGCGAGAACCTGCGTTCTCGGGAAGAGATATGTTTACAGGATATACACTGGCAGAACGCCTTCACCGCTTCACGCAAGATATATGTATTTCTGTCCACATGAGCCGGATGTCAGTCTCATGAATGAAGAGGCGAAAGCATTTGCAGGCGAACACGATTTTGCCGCTTTCTGCGCTGCAGGATCTTCTCAGAAGACGACAGTAAGGCGGCTTACCGGTGTGGTTGCCAGAAGAGACGCGTCTCAGGATAACATCATAGAGATTGAAGTTACCGGCGAGGCTTTTCTTTACAATATGGTTCGTATCATCGCGGGCACTTTGCTGGACCTGGGAATCGGGAGGGCAGATATGCTGAGCGTTGCGGATATAATAAGGTCGTGCGACAGACAGAAGGCGGGAAGAACACTGCCGGCAAAAGGGCTTACTCTGGAGGAAGTATTCTTCGATGAGCCGAGTGCGCGAAATTATAATATTTGATTCGCAGGTGATATAATGAAACCCACGCAGAATGTCTGCGAAAATGAATATGGAGGATATGTTATGTCGGTTGATTTATGGATTATCTGGCTTATTGTGGCAATTGCCGCACTGATTATTGAAAGCATGACGATGGGACTTACAAGCGTATGGTTCGCTGCCGGAAGTCTAACCGCTATGGTGCTTGATCTTTGCGGCTGTCCGCTGGTGGCACAGATTGTGACTATGGCAGCGGTCACAGCTGTTACTTTCGCTGTATGCCTTATCTGGATCAAGCCTCAGTTCGATAAGAGAAGAGGTTCTGAGATACTTCATACAAATATTGACAGTTATATCGGCAAGGAAGGTATCGTCATCAAAGACATAAATCCCGTCCTTGGCGTAGGTCAGGTCAAGGTTGCAGGTCAGGTGTGGAGCGCAAAGGCCGAAAGCAGTATTCCCGAGGGCACGAGCGTTACGGTCATGGGAATTGAAGGCGTGAAATTTATTGTGGAAGCAAAGCAATAATATTACAGATCAGGTAAAACTCAAAAAACACAAACAACGGAGGAAAAAACAGATGTTACCGGTAATTTTAAAAACAACAGATTCACAGGGACCGCTGGTGGCCGTCATCGCCATATGTGTAATTGTCTTTGTAATTATACTGTCAAGCGTAAAGATTGTGCCTCAGGCAACTACATTCGTGATTGAAAGACTCGGCACATACAAGACAACATGGGAGACGGGTCTTCACTTCAAGGTTCCGTTCATAGACAAGGTTGCAAAGAAGATATCACTCAAGGAGAAGGTGGCGGATTTTGTTCCGCAGGCGGTTATCACAAAGGATAACGTCACGATGCAGATAGATACGGTAGTGTTCTATCAGGTTATGGATCCTAAGCTCTACTCATACGGAATCGAGCGTCCGATTATAGCCATAGAGAACCTTTCAGCAACTACACTTCGTAATATTATCGGTGATCTTGAACTTGACCAGACTCTTACCTCAAGAGACATTATCAACACAAAGATGAGAGAGATTCTTGATGAAGCGACAGACCGCTGGGGCATCAAGGTAAACCGCGTGGAGCTTAAGAATATTATTCCTCCGAAGGAAATCCAGAACGCCATGGAGAAGCAGATGAAGGCGGAGCGAGAGAAGCGTGAAGCAATTCTTATTGCTGAAGGTCAGAAGGAAGCTGCTATCCGTGTCGCCGAAGGTGAGAAGGAGTCGGCAATTCTTCGTGCTGAAGCTCACAAGGAAGCTGTTATCCGCGAGGCGGAAGGTCAGGCGGAGGCAATTCTTGCGGTACAGGAAGCGACTGCGAAGGGACTTCAGATGATTAAGGATGTCGGAGCGAACGACAGCCTCATTGCGCTCAAAGGCCTTGAAGCCCTCGGCAAGCTTGGTGAGTCACCATCTACAAAGATTGTTATTCCATCAGATCTTCAGGGGATTGCCGGACTGACGACGACAATTAAGGAAATAGCAAAGTCTTAAGAGTGAACCTGTCAGGCAGGAGGAAATTTACAATGGATTACGGAATGTGGAGCGATCGGACAAACATGAGTATGCTCACGGATTTTTATGAGCTTACAATGGCAAACGGTTATCTTGACAATGACTGCGGAAATACGGTTGTTTATTTTGATGCTTTTTTCAGAAACATCCCTGAGAACGGCGGATATGCAGTAATGGCGGGAATAGAGCAGGTGATAGATTATCTGTCGAACCTGAGTTTCAGTGAGGCTGATCTTGAATTCCTTATGAAGAACTACCACTTCAGTGATAAGTTCATAAAGTATTTGAGAGATTTCAGTTTTACCTGCGACGTCTGGGCGATTCCGGAGGGTACGGTCGTGTTCCCCGGCGAGCCGCTCATCAAGGTAAGAGGGCCGGTTATTCAGGCACAGCTTCTTGAGACGGCGCTGCTTTGCACAATAAACCATCAGACGCTTATAGCTACAAAAACTGCGAGAATTGTCAGAGCTGCCGAAGGACGTCCGATAATGGAGTTCGGTGCCCGCCGCGCACAGGGCTTTGATGCGTCGGTTCTCGGAGCGCGGGCTGCCTATATCGCCGGAGCTGCAGGTACTTCATGTACAATCTGCGGACAGCAGTTCAACATTCCGCTTTCAGGAACGATGGCACACTCGTGGGTAATGCTTTTCGACAATGAGTTTGATTCCTTTGCGGCATATGCAAAGACATATCCGAAAGCGACACTTCTTCTTGTGGATACATACGATGTTTTGAGAAGCGGAATTCCGAACGCAATAAGGTGCGCAAAGGAGATTCTTGAGCCGATGGGGGAAAGACTCAAAGGCATCAGAATCGATTCCGGAGATCTGACATACATGACGCAGCAGGCGAGACAGATGCTTGATGCGGCGGGCCTTACGGATTGTAAGATTACCGTCTCAAATGCTCTGGATGAGTATCTTATCAGGGACTTAATCAATCAGGGCGCCTGCATTGATTCTTTCGGCGTCGGCGAGAGGCTGATAACATCCAAGGCAGAACCTGTGTTCGGAGGTGTGTACAAGATATCGGCTACAGAGGACGATAACGGTAATGTTATTCCTAAGATGAAGATATCCGAGAACGCAGAGAAGGTTACGAATCCATGCAGCAAAAAGATTGTTAGGTTCTATGACGAGGCAACCGGTAAGGCCATGGCGGATGTGATCATGACCGCTGATGAGAAAGTTCCGGACGGCAGCGCATATGAAATTTTCGATCCTTTGCAGACGTGGAAGTCCAAGATGGTTGAGAATTACAGAACGAGAGAGCTTCTGGTGAAGATTTTCGACGGAGGGAAACTTGTATACGAGAAGCCTCCGATTGAAGATATCAGGGCTTATTGCACCAAGGAGATAGATTCGCTCTGGGATTCGGTAAAGAGATTCGAGAATCCTCACAAGTATTATGTGGATCTTTCGCCGAAGCTCTGGAAAATCAAGGATGATATTCTGAGATCTTACAAACACAGATAAACATAAAACAGAAGAGGAAGGCATTGCAATGGCAAATCCAATTATTACAATTCAGATGAAGAGCGGAGACGTTATGAAGGCTGAGCTTTACCCCGATACAGCTCCTGTCACAGTTCAGAATTTTATAGATCTTGCGGGAAAGGGCTTCTATAACGGATTGACTTTCCACCGGGTAATTCCGGGCTTTATGATTCAGGGCGGAGACCCGGAAGGCACTGGAATGGGCGGCCCGGGATATTCCATCAAGGGCGAGTTCAGCTCAAACGGCGTCAGGAACGATCTTAAGCACGAGAGGGGGGTTCTGTCTATGGCGCGCTCCATGAACCCTGATTCGGCTGGATCCCAGTTCTTTATCATGCACGAGACAGCGCCGCACTTGGACGGTCAGTACGCGGCTTTCGGCAGAATTATCGAGGGTATTGAGGTTGTGGATAAGATTGCGGGAGTAAAGACCGACTATAACGATATGCCGGTTGAGAAACAGCAGATAGAATTTATGACTGTTGAAATCTGAGACGATAATACATGACATATGACCGGTACGGATCAGTCCGTACCGGTTTTATTAAGGAGAGCAGCTATGGCACTTTACAGTTCACTTACGGAACTGGTGGGCAACACCCCACTTCTGAAGGCAGAGAATTTCGCGCGGGAGAACAGTCTGAAGGCTGATGTTTTCGCGAAGCTTGAGTATTTCAATCCGGCCGGTTCGGTCAAAGACAGAGTCGCGAAGGCTATGATTGAGGATGCCGAGGCATCGGGGAAGCTTAAGAAGGGCTCGGTGATAATAGAGCCTACATCCGGGAATACCGGTATCGGCCTTGCTTCGATTGCAACGGCCAAGGGCTACAGGATAATAATAACCATGCCTGAGACCATGAGCGCTGAGAGAAGGACACTTATGAAGGCGTACGGCGCCGAGCTTGTACTTACGGATGGCAGGCTTGGAATGAAAGGTGCCATTGACAAAGCAGCGCAGCTTGCATCGGAGATTGAAGGCAGCTTTATTCCCGGACAGTTTGTAAACCCTGCAAACCCCGCGGCTCACAAGGCTACAACAGGACCTGAGATCTGGGCGGATCTTGAAGGAAAGGTCGACGCATTCGTAGCGGGCGTGGGAACCGGCGGAACAATAACCGGAGTGTCACAGTACCTCAAGTCAATGAATCCGGAAGTCAGAATCATTGCGGTAGAACCGGCTGATTCTCCGGTGCTGTCCCGGGGGCAAGCGGGAGCGCATCTGATTCAGGGAATCGGCGCGGGTTTTGTTCCTGAGACGCTTGATACCGGTTCTTATGACGAAGTTATTGCGATTGATAACGAAGACTCTTATGAGTATGGCAGAATGTTTGCCAGAACCGAAGGGATACTCGTGGGAATATCTTCCGGTGCTGCGCTGAAGGCGGCTTCAATCGTCGGCAGAAGACCTGAATTTGAAGGAAAGAACATCGTTGCGTTGCTTCCTGATACGGGCGACAGATATCTTTCGACACCGTCGTATCTGGATATATAAAAGGGGACTGACAAGTATATGCGGGAAGAGAATCAACTGGCGTTAAAGCCTACGGGAAGGACAGGAATAGTAAATTTTTTGAGGCATGAGGTGAAGCTGTCATACAGGGGCTTCTATCTGTCTTCACTTGTCTTTCTTGTTCTTCCTGTTATTATTTTCTGTCTCGGATATCTTAAGCTCGGAGCGGGAGTTCCGCTCGCGGTCATTTTCGCCGGCATTGTATTCTTAAGCGTCATGGACTGCCGAAGGAACAGCAGGGGGCAGCAGCTCGCTGATGATTCCGACTGCATAAGGCTTCAGGTGTCATGTATAGCGGGTCTTGCCGTTACTGCTATTGTGCTGTCTTATGTTACGGGCATTGGAGAATATATATATACCCTGCAGGATCACTCGTACAGACGCGCAATCCTGCGTGACCTGGTGAATTACGACTGGCCGGTAATCTACAATTACAATACGCAGACCAACCCGGAAGTGGTTAAGATATTTGGAATGATTTCCGGAGAGAGAGCATTCTCATACTATTTCATTTACTGGCTTCCGGCGGCTCTCGTTGGGAAAACAGCGGGATTTGCGGCGGCTGATTTCTTCCTGCTTATCTGGAATTCGGCGGGAATCTTTCTTACGATGACAGGACTCATGAAGCTTGCAGGAAGGCAGACCAGAATAGTGCCGTTTGTCTATATTTTCTTCGCGGGTCTTGACGCAATCCCAAACATGATCAACTGCATCGCGCCGTTTGATTCGTGGGTGTGGCTTCAGGGATGGGTTCCGTATCTGTCATACGTAGCAAATTTTACTGAACTGGCAAATGTATTCAACCAGGCGGTGCCGTGTTTTCTTATTATGACGCTTCTGCTGATGTCAGAGAATACAAGGTCCATGGGGCTTACCGGCGGTATTCTTTTTGCATACTCGCCATGGGCCGTAATAGGTCTCATCCCGATAGTTGCCGTTATGCTGTTTAAAGGTGACAGAAGCGGCGCGGATTTTAAAAGGTCGGTGCGCAACATATTGAGTTCTGTCAACATCTTTAGCGCCGTTACAATCCTGTTCCTCTTCGGAAGCTTCTATCTCGCCAACTCCGGATCACTCGGCTACAGGGGCTTCACATGGACTTTCTATGACAACAGACTTATGTTTATCCCGGCATATATAGTCTTCATAGCAATTGAAGTTCTTCCGTTTGTTCTTATGCTGTACAGTCGCGAAAAGAATAATCCGGTGTTCCTCGCTTCTGTCCTGGTGCTGCTGATCATACCTATTTACAGAGTGACCGAGATGAACGACTTTTCGATGAGATGTTCCATGCCGGGACTGTTCGTTATAAGCGTGTGTCTCATGAAGATGCTTGCCGAAGAGGTCGTGCGGGACGACAGGACAAGAACACGCAGAAACTGGTTTGCCGCAGCGGCGGTGACGCTCGCCATGATACTTATGATGTTCCCTGCGTTTGTCGATCTGTACCTTATTATCGGGTCGCAGGCGACCGGCGGGCAGAGCAACCGTGAAGACATAGGGTCATTCGGCAACATCAATAAAGCGCAGTATGCTGAGGTCATCCAGGATCAGTTCTTTGTTGAGAACTATAAAGAGACGTTCTTCTTCAGGTATCTCGCGAAGTAAGATTATCCCTGCTGCAAAGGTCTTCATCCGGTTTGGAAGGTGACTCCTCCGCGCTGATATAAATAGGTCTTCCTTTTGTCTCGATATAGGTTCTGCCTATGTATTCTCCAAGAAGACCAAGAGCCATAAGGATAAGTCCGCCGATAAAAAGCATGAAGCACAGCAGCGAAGGATAGCCCGGAACGGTGTCATAGATTCTGAGAATTACAGCCCTGATGAAGTAATAAATGAGATATATGAACGCCGCGAAGGCAGATGCGAAACCGGCGTAGGTTGCCAGTCTAAGCGGCGCAATGGTAAATGAGACAATGCCATCTACGGCATATCGGAACAGCTTCCAGAAGCTCCACTTGGTCTCGCCTGCAACTCGCTCAGTGTTCTCGTGCTCAAGCCATTTGGTTCTGAATCCGACCCAGGAGAATATACCTTTGGAGAAGCGCTGACGTTCCGACAGAAGCAGTATCGCATCTACGACTTCGCGCCTCATCAGTCTGAAATCCCTGGCGCCATCGGCAATCTCGACGTCGCACATTCTGTTGATGAGTTTATAGAACGTTCTGGCGAAGAAGCTGCGTATCCGGGGCTCTCCGGCGCGGGTAACACGCCGAGCGGCAACAATGTCCCAGTTCCCGCTGTCCAGATCTTTTATCATCTGCGGAATCAATGACGGGGGATCCTGCATGTCAGCGTCAAGAATCGCGACATAACCGCCGCGTGCCTTGCGAAGACCTGCGTACATGGCGGACTCCTTGCCAAAATTCCTTGACAGTGAGACGTATCTGACAGAAGAATCCGATGCGGCAAAGTCTTTAATTACTTTGAGGGTATTGTCACAGCTCCCGTCGTTCACGAAAATAAACTCGAATTCACGGCCTTTTCCCTCTTCGCTGCTTCTGACTTCACAAAGAGCTTTATAAAGAAACGGAAGCGATTCTTCCTCATTGTAACAGGGTACTATAAGGCTGATAATCATTAATCTACCTCCGATAAATCTGACTTTGATTGAAACTGTTAACTAAAATGTATTATAATCAAAAAATGCCGTATTGGGTATAAGAAGTTGTCGCAAGGCAATCTTTAAGGGGGATATATGAAGGAAATAGAAGTGCTTGCCGTTACAAAAGATAAGAGGAAGGCCTGTGGCAGTTCATTAAGAATGCGCGGTATTTTCGACATACGTCCTCTTGTCACACTCGGCATCGCGGCCGTTCTCTACGTCTTCATGGCTTTAATCTGCGGCAAATCTCCGTTCGGCAGCTATTCTTTTCTGTTAAGCGACTTAAAAGCCCAATATGCGCCGTTTCTCGCTCTGCTGCGTTCCAAACTGCTTGATCTGGGTAATCTCAAGGGCGCAAGCCTTGCCAACTGGATGTCTTATTCATTCAGTCTGGGGCTCGGCAAGAATTTTTTCGGCAGCTTCGGATACTACCTCGCAAGCCCGCTCAATCTCCTGTATCTGCTTTTCGATGTCTCAAGAATTGATGCCTTTGTGCTGATGTTGGTAATTGTCAAGCTGAGTGTCTCGTCTTCGTTTATGTGTCTGTTCCTGACCACAAGGACCGACAGCAGAAAGTCTTATTTCCCGGTGCTTCTCGGACTTATATACGGATTCTCCCTTTATGCCGCAGCTTACGCGTTCCAGATCATGTGGCTTGACGGGTATCTCCTCCTTCCTCTTTTGCTCTACTTTATCGAAAAGCTAATCAGTGACAACCGCGTCGCCGGAATTATTGTCACACTGTTTCTGCTCTTCATTACGAATTATTACATCGCTTATATGGTCGGAATTTTCAGCTTTCTCTACCTTATTGTGCGTCTTTATGAGAATTCTTCATCTCGCGCGCAGTGGAAAAGCAGGCTTGTAAGATTTGTGACAGCTGCCGTGCTGTCAGCGATGAGCTGCGCCGCGCTTATTATCCCCGTCGGTCTCGACACCATCACCAATGCCGAGCAGACGATACAGACCAATGAGTCGACGTTTATTTATTACAATCCGCTGGATCTCATGGGCCTGATGCTTCTCGGCAACTCCGGGGAATTCTCGGATGTAATGCCGCATAATCTCCCTTATCTTTTTATGAGTCTTCTCGTCACCATTCTTATTGTGCTCTACCTGACGAGCAAGGTTTTCGCAGGGAAGCAGAGGCGCGTTCATATCGCCGCGCTGGTCGGAATATGGCTGTCTACCGCTCTGGTATGGATTGACGTCGCCTGGCAGGCCTTTGACATGCCGAACTGGTTCAGACACAGACAGACCTTTGTATTTCTTCCGGTATTCCTGATAATTGCACTTAAAGTGTTAGACAGGATCCGCGAGGTTCCCCGCAGGGATATCCTCAGGGTGATGTTCATAATGTTCGGCATGCTTTTCGCTGTCTACACCTTCGGCAGCTTCAAAAATCAGGATAAGATTGTCATTTATAATGTCATACTCATCGCCTGCTACTGCGGACTTCTGATTATGTTCGGCGTTACGGGATGGCATAAGCAGCTTGCGGATATGCCGAGAATGATATCGCCGATAATGTCGGTAATTGTTGTTTTTGAGCTAGTGTTTGCCGGACCGATGCTCACCGCAGGACTCGAGACTTTTACAAACTACAGCGGCATTGCCGATGAATATTCTCAATCTATAGATGACATTGAGGACTACGGAGTGAAGTCTGCCGCGCAGGACAGCGCACTCGGCGCCTCGAGAGCCGAAGTGGACGGAATCTCCGACTATACGCCGAGCTATTATCTTACCGAAGGCGAAGCGATGTACGGAAACTTTAACGGGGTATCTTTCTTCAATTCCAATTCCAACAAGCAGATGCACCATTTTCTGAAACAGCTCGGGTATTCCGTAAACTACAACTATTTCGCGGCAGGACACACTTATACTGCGCCGCCGACAGATGCTTTCCTTTCAGTCGGAACAGTCGCGAGCAGGCGTGACATATCATTTTATGACGTGTCGGGAAGCGCGCCGAACGATTCGGGGCTCAGATATTACACCAACAAGGATGTTCTGCCGGCAGCTTTTGCCTGCCCGGACGAATCGCTTGACTTTGATTTTTACAGCCTTGAGAAAGACTGTGCGGACAAGAACTATTTTACCTTCCAGAACGAATGGTACAGGTCGATGTTCCCGCAGCAGTTCACAGAAGATTTCTTTACGACGCTTGGCACGGATGTGACAGGCAGCATGAAGATAACAAACGGGGTGACATATGATGCCGGAGCCTACAGAACAGGCGCCAGTATTATGCGCTCGCTGTCAAACGAGTCGTTATCCTCAGACATGACAGCGGATTCTGTGTCTTCAGGAGAATCTTCAGATTTGCATTCCGGCGGTTCGGACGACCCGATAGGTCTTGAATCAGCGGTATGGAACATGCTTGAGAACAACGTAACGACAGTTTACAGACTTAACGCCAGTATTCCCATATGTCTTGAATATACTTTTAAATCCCCGGGAAGCGACGAACTGTATTTAAACCTGTCAACAGACAGAATCCTTAACGATACGGGGGTTTATGTCAACGGCGTCCAGATCAGAAGTTTTGGAAGTGACACATATTATTCGCAGATAATAAGACTCGGTTCTTTTGCGGAAGGTGATGAGGTGAAAGTCTCAATTCTCGCGGATTGCGACAGCTGGTCATACCTTCATGTAAATTTTGCGCAGCTGTCATCTGATACTTTCGACAGTCAGTTCGCGAAAATAGACAGGAGCACTGTAACGACTAACGACTTCGAGGATGGTTATGTCTCATTAGGAATCAATAATATTACGGACGGACAGACAGTAATCACGACAGTTCCTTATGAAAAGGGCTGGACGCTTTATGTAGACGGCGTCAGAACCGACTATACAGACTACCAGGGCGCGTTTATTGCATTCAAGTGCCCGGCCGGCGACCATGTGGCGGAGCTCAGATTTGTTGCTCCGGGACTAAAAGCAGGCATAGCAGTGTCTTGCTTCGGACTGTTAGGTTTTATCGCATTTGCAATTGTTGACAAAAAGAGCAAGAATTTGCAAGACAGGAACAAGTGAGTAATATATTCTCAAAGGCAAAATTTTAATTTAAGCGGAGGTATGACTATATGAGTTATATGGATGAGTACAGATTCTGGACCGAGGATCCTTTTTTCGACGATGCGACCCGTCAGGAGCTTGAGGCTATCAGAGGCGACGACAAAGAGATTGAAGACCGTTTCTATAAAGACCTTGAATTCGGAACTGCGGGTTTCAGAGGTGTTCTGGGCGCAGGCACAAACAGAATGAATGTTTACACTGTAGCGAAAGCATCGACCGGACTTGCGAAATACATTCTGTCATGCGGCAGCGAAGCGATTGCAAGAGGCGTTGTAATTTCTTACGATTCAAGGCATTTTTCGCCTGAGTTTGCGGAAATTACGGCGACTACCCTGGCAAGCTACGGAATCAGGTCTTTCCTTTCTGATGAGCTTCGTCCGGTTCCCATGCTCTCGTTCTCAGTCAGATATTTCAAGGCTTTCGCGGGCGTTATGATCACAGCGTCACACAATCCTTCAAAGTATAACGGTTATAAAGTGTACGGTGAAGACGGCGGTCAGGTTCCGCCGGAAGCCTGCGATGTAATCCTGAGTGAGATCGAATCAATCACGGATCTGAGACAGATGAAGAAAATGTCCATAGAAGACGCAAAAGCCGGTGGTTTTGTCCGGATGTTCGGTTCGGAAGCTGACGAAGCCTACACTTCAATGCTGTGCGGGCTTGTGGTCGACCGGGATGCAATCAGCCGTCAATCTGACATGAGTATCGTCTACACTCCGCTTCACGGCTCCGGCAACAAACCCGTCAGAAGAATTCTTGACGCGGTCGGATTCAAGAATATTCATGTTGTGACTGAGCAGGAGAAGCCGGACGGCGCTTTCCCGACAGTCAAGCTTCCGAACCCCGAAGACCCTGCGGCGCTCTCGCTTGCGATCGAACTTGCAAAGAAGACGGATGCTTCGCTGGTATTCGGCACGGATCCTGATTCGGACCGCATAGGTGTCGCTGCCAGGACTTACGAGAACGGCGAAGTGAAGTACCGCTGCTTTACAGGCAATCAGATGGGACTTATGCTGCTCGATTATATTCTGGACGCGAAAAGGAAAGCCGGAAAACTTCCCAACAATTCATTTGCTGTTACGACGATAGTATCTACAAAGCTTGCCAGACCTGTCTGTGAAGCTTACGGCGTTGAGCTCATGGAAGTTCTTACCGGTTTCAAGTTCATCGGAGAGAAAATCAAAATCAACGATGAATTCGGCAGCAAACACTTCCAGTTCGGTTTTGAGGAGAGCTACGGATATCTTGCCGGCCTCGATGTAAGGGATAAAGATGCTGTTGTGGCAGCTATGCTTATCTGCAACATGGCCGCGGCGTCGTTTGAAGCGGGAGAGACTCTGGTTGACAGACTTGCGCATGTCTATGAGAAATACGGTTTCGGCTTTGAAGAGGCGGTGAGCGTCACTCTTGAAGGCAAGGAAGGCATTGAGAAGATTCAGAATTCCATGAAGGAACTGCGTCTTGAGCTTGAGACCTGCAGTGATCTGTCTTCGGCGCAGTGTCTTATCGGAGGGCCGCAGGTGCTTGCTGTCCGCGACTACAAGACGTCAACCCGTTATGAGTTTACTCAGACAGGGGTAATCAAGAGCAATATTGATCTTCCGAAGTCCAATGTACTGCTGTATGAACTCGGTGGTGACAAGGGGCTTGACTGGGCGTGCGCGAGACCGTCCGGCACAGAACCGAAGCTAAAAATATATTTCGGCTGCTATGATAAGGATGAGGCTGCCGCTCTTCTGCGACTGGCTTCAACCAAGCAGGAAGTATCTGAGTATGTAAAGACAAAGCTTATCTGACCTATAGCCGGCCTGAGCGCTGCCTTGCAATCGGAATGACGTATTCATATACTGCTCTGGCAAAGCCCATCTCTTCACATCTTGGAGCAATGTATGATGAACACGCCTTGGCTTCGGGCGTTCCGTTGCTCATGCAGATTCCGTACCTGGCAGAACTGAGCATGGAGATGTCGTTTTCGGAGTCTCCTGCGGCGAAAGTCATATCCCGAGGCACTCCGAGAAAATCTGCAAGTTCAAGAAGTGCTTTGCCTTTGGACACTCCGGCCGGCATAACGTCGATAAATCCGGGACCCGACGACACAAGCGTCAGGTCCTTATCATGTCTGAGCTGTTCTTCTATCTCAGCCGGCGGGTTAATCAGCAGGAATTTATTGAATGACGGAATTGTCGTCTCTTCAAGCACAGAGGCGCTGATGTTAATAAGCGGAGCTTTCAGAGCCCGTTCAACATCTCTGTTGTAGTCGTCACAGAAAAATCTTCGGGTGGATGACGGCGTGAAATAAATGCCGGAAACCGAATACAGTGTAGCGTCAACCGCGTTATCCAGCATGAGTCTGAGCAGATATCTGAGCTTTTGCTCAGGAAAATCTTCGGTTCTGATGTGTTCGCGCTTCGCTGCATCGAAAAGTGCGCCTCCGTTGCCCGTAATAATCGGAACATCGATTTGAAGACGCTCGGCAAATTTACCGACAAGATAAGAGGATCTTCCTGTAGCAATTGTGAAAGCTATACCCTCGCTTAGAAGTGCCTGCACCGCCGCGATATTCTCTTCCGGAACGTCTTCTCCTGGCATAAGGAGCGTATAATCCATGTCGGTTGCAAGCAGGCTGTTATATTCAGTACTCATTTGCGGAAACTCTTTCTATTAACATAAGTGAAGTAATTTTACAATAAGGTGGCGTTAATGTCTTGTTTTTTATGTCATTTTGTTACGATTGATGGATTGAACTTTCGGGAAAAATCTATATATTAAATAGAGTATGGCACTATGAGGGGTTGAATTATGAAGAAAACAAGCGGTTCTTCCGCAGGAAAAGTTAGAAAATCACCTACGGGCGCACCATGTTCAAGCACAGGCGGCTCGAGAAGACGTTCGGAAGATTTTGATTACGGTGCTCTGGGTACAGCTCAAAGGTCTGCACGCAAGCATTCAGGCAGGAAGAGAAGATCCGGTCGCGGCAAGAAAGCACTTGCTGCTGTCGCATGTGTTCTCGCTGCTCTGGTGGTTATTTTCGGAGTTCTTCATCTTACTGGAAACGATAAACCGATAATTGATCTGTTCAGGGCAAAGATAAATGTCACAATGGCAGACGGCACGGCTGTTGAGATGACTGCGAATGATGCATATGCCGAACTTGCAACGGATACAATTTATAACGGTATCGTCATTGATGGTCAGGATGTAGGCGGAATGACCAAGGACGAAGCGCTTGCAGCGGTCGCAGCCGTTCAGCCCGAAGCTCCTGTGTCGCTTAACATTTCGCTTGCGCTTGACGGAGAGACTTATCCTCTGGACTTAAGCTCACTCGCACTTGAGTCAAACATGTCAGATATCGTCGACGAGGCTTACAGTTATGCAAGACCTCAATCTATGGATGATCTTGAAGTTCTGACAGAAAGCTACAACTCCTTTCAGCAACTCAAGAACAAGACCGTAGAATACACAACGGCCTATACGGTTAATACCGACGGCCTTGAAGCAATTGTATCTTCAGTTCTTACGCCTCTTCAGTCAGAGGCAAGTGACGCCTATATATCGTCGTTCAACACCCAGACTATGGCATTTGACATTGTGCCGGAGAAGAAGGGATATGCTATCGACATAGATTCCACCGTAAGCGCAGTGAAAGCCAAGATTGATTCGCGCAGCTACGACGGTTCGGTTGACGTTGTAGCCCAGATAACAGAGCCGCAGACTACATCGTCGGATATCAACGGGACGTTTGGCTTACGGGCCGGTTTTTCAACCGTTACTTCTGCAAACTCAAACCGTAACAGTAATATCAACAAGGCCTGTGAGAATATTAACGGAACGATTCTGAACCCCGGCGAAGAGTTCTCGTTCAACGACGTTGTCGGAGAGAGAACAGAGGCCAACGGATTCAAGGAAGCGACAGTAATTCTTGGCGGTCAGTATGAGGAAGGCCTCGGCGGCGGAATCTGTCAGGTGTCGACCACATTGTACAACGCCGTTGTCAAGGCTGATTTGAATGTTACCGAGCGTAACTGGCATGCATGGCCGTCAAGTTATGTTGATACAGGACTTGATGCAACCGTGGATTATGGCAATCTTGACTTCAAATTTACCAACAATACCGATTATCAGATTATTGTGGTGGCTTACTGGAAATCTTCAGATTCAACGGTTCACTGTGATATATACGGCAAGCGTCTTCCCGATGGCGAGACGATTAATTTCGAGAGTGAAGTCACCTCGACCACTCCGGCAGGCGATACGCAGTATGTGGCTGCACCGACGCTGGCGGTGGGTCGCACCAACACATTGAGGGCTGCCCATGACGGAATAACTGCTGTCTCATACAAGGTTGTTCTGGACTCAAACGGCAATGAGATTTCAAGAGAACAGTATGCTACAACAACATACAGGGCATACAGCAAGAAGGTTGAAGTCGGAACGCTTAATCCTGACGGCACCAATGCCCAGTTTGATGCAACTACGGGAACTGTGATAACGCCGGTTCCAACGGCTCCGGCAGCTCCGCCTGAGACTGTGGCACCGGTTCCGGCGGTTACAGAGACTACTGCGCCTCCGGCTACGGTAGCAACCGACCCGACCGCGTCAACATAATTTATTCGTTATGCGAGTGGACAGACCCGGATATTCCGGGTCTGTTTTGTTTACGGTATATGTCGTAAACTCCTGCCCCGGACGCCTTTGTTGTCAGACATTTTACAAAAAACAAACGGATATTTGTTTGTTTTATGACCCCATAACAGTGTTTTTTGGTTTATAATAGCAACGTTTTGTATGTGATTGTTTTTCGATCGCAAATTATTAAGCAAGGAGATCATAGTTTATGGCAGAACTGACAAAGAAAACTATGGACGGTAATGAAGCCGCCGCGTATACCTCGTATGCATTTACTGAGAACGCAGCAATTTACCCTATCACACCGTCCTCGCCTATGGCAGACCACACAGATCAGTGGGCTCAGCAGGGCAGAAAGAACATTTTCGGACAGACCGTTAACATCGTTGAGATGGAATCCGAGGGAGGCGCTTCGGGTGCTGTTCACGGTTCACTCGCAACAGGCGCTCTGACAACAACTTACACAGCTTCTCAGGGTCTCCTTTTGATGATTCCTAATATGTACAAGATTGCGGGAGAGCTTTTGCCCTGCGTCTTCCACGTTTCTGCAAGAGCGCTTGCCGCTCACGCCTTGAGCATCTTCGGCGATCATGCGGACGTTATGGCTTGCCGCCAGACAGGCTTCGCAATGCTCTGCTCCAACTCCGTTCAGGAAGTTGCAGATCTTGCTGCAGTCGCACACCTTACGGCAATCAGAACAAGAGTTCCTTTTGTTCATTTCTTTGATGGATTCCGTACATCACACGAGATTCAGAAGGTTGAGCTTATCGACTACGATACACTCGGAACACTTGTTGACTATGAGGCACTTGCTGAATTCAGAAAGAGATCACTTTCTCCGAATCACCCCACTCTGAGAGGTACTGCTCAGAACCCTGATATTTACTTCCAGGGCAGAGAGGCTGCAAACCCGTTCTATGATAAAGTTCCTGAAGCAGTTGAATACTACATGGACAAGATCAATGAGATTCGCGGCACAGACTATAAGCTTTACAACTACTACGGCGCAGCTGACGCTGAGCGTGTAATCATTGCCATGGGTTCTGTCTGCGAGACAGCTGAAGAGACAATTGATGCTCTTACGGCAATGGGTGAGAAGGTCGGACTTGTCAAGGTTCACCTCTATCGTCCTTTCGTAGCAGACAAGCTTCTTGCTGCTATCCCTTCGACAGTAAAGTCAATCGCTGTTCTCGACAGGACAAAGGAGCCCGGTTCATATGCTGAGCCTCTGTTCCTTGATGTCGCAGCCGCATATGTCGGCAAGAACGCGCCTAAGCTTATAGCAGGCCGTTACGGTCTTGGTTCAAAGGATACTACACCTGAGCAGGTTCTCGCTGTATTCAAGGAACTCAAGAAGGATCAGCCCAAGGAGAGATTCACTCTTGGTATCGATGATGATGTTACATACCTCTCACTCGATTTCAGCGAGTCGATCGATGTAGCTTCAGAGGGTACGGTTGCCGCACGTTTCTGGGGTCTCGGCGCAGACGGTACAGTCGGAGCCAACAAGAACTCAATCAAGATTATCGGCGATCATACCGATATGTATGCGCAGGCATATTTCTCATACGATTCAAAGAAGTCAGGCGGTATCACAATCTCTGATTTGAGATTCGGCAAGACACCAATCCGTTCAACATACCTTGTAAACAAGGCAGACTTCGTTGCATGCCACAATCAGTCATACGTTTATACATATGATATGCTCTCAACACTTAAGCCTGGCGGAACATTCCTCCTCAACACACAGTGGAACCGTGAAGAGCTTGAGAAGAATCTTCCTGCTTCGATGAAGAGATATTTTGCCAACAACAACATCAAGTTCTTCACAATCGATGCTGTTGCAAAGGCCAAGGAGATCGGTCTCGGCGGAAGAATCAACACAATCTGCCAGTCGGCATTCTTCAAGCTTTCAGGAATTCTTCCTGTTGAGCAGGCTGTCGATTACATGAAGAAGGCAGCGCTCAAGTCATACGGCAAGAAGGGCGACGATATCGTTCAGATGAACTACAAGGCAATTGATGCCGGCGTAGACGCAGTTGTTGCGATTGACATTCCTGATTCATGGAAGACAGCGGCTGATGAGCCTGTAGCAAAGAAGAATGTGCCTGAGTTCGTAGAGAAGGTTGTTGAAGTGGTCAACAAGCAGGAGGGCGACAAGCTCCCTGTATCTACATTCGCAGGCCGTGAAGACGGTACATTCCCGCAGGGTACTGCAAAGTACGAGAAGCGCGGTACAGCTGTTGATATCCCTGTCTGGGATGCATCAAAGTGTATCCAGTGCAACCAGTGCTCACTTGTCTGCCCTCACGCTGCAATCCGTCCGTTCCTTCTTACAGAAGATGAGGCTGCCAAGGCGTCATTTGAGACAAAGCCGGGCATGAAGCCTTATGAGAATCTTAAGTTCAGAATTCAGGTCTCGGCTATGGACTGCCTTAGCTGCGGCGTCTGCGTTGAAGTCTGCCCTGCAAAGGAGAAGGCTATCTCAATGGCACCTCTCAAGGACAACCTCAAGGAAGCAGAGAACTGGGATTATTGTACAGAACTTTCCTACAAGGAAAATCCTATGTCCACCGCTAATATCAAGGGCACTCAGTTCGAGCAGCCGCTTCTTGAATTCTCCGGAGCATGTGCCGGATGCGGCGAGACACCTTATGCAAAGCTTCTTACCCAGCTTTTCGGCGACAGAATGCAGATCTCGAATGCAACAGGATGCTCTTCAATCTGGGGCGGCAGTGCTCCTTCTATGCCTTATACCACAAACCACAACGGTTACGGTCCGGCATGGGGCAACTCACTCTTCGAAGATAACGCAGAGCACGGTCTCGGTATGTATTTAGGTTACAAGCAGCTCAGATCAAGAGCCAAGCTCCTGGTTGAAGCAGCTTCTGAAGCTTCTTCAAGTGAATCACTCAAGGCTGCTGCAAAGGCATGGCTTGACGGTTACGATGAAGGCAAAGATACACGTGCACTTTCTGATAAGCTTTCCGCAGAACTCAAGGCTTGCGGCTGTGACGCAGCCAAGAAGGCTCTCGAGTATGAGGACTTCTTTGTCAAGAGATCACAGTGGATTATCGGCGGCGACGGCTGGGCTTATGATATCGGATACGGCGGACTTGATCACGTTCTCGCTACAGGCGAAGATGTCAACGTTCTCGTTCTTGATACCGAGGTTTATTCCAACACAGGCGGACAGGCTTCAAAGTCCACACCTCAAGGTGCTGTCGCACAGTTCGCTGCAGGCGGAAAGCACATCAAGAAGAAGGATCTCGGCATGATGGCAATGAGCTACGGCTACGTGTATGTCGCTCAGTGCTCAATGGGTTCAAGCTCTGCTCAGACTCTCAAGGCATTCGCTGAGGCTGAGGCATATCACGGACCTTCACTCGTAATCTGCTATGCTCCTTGTATCAACCATGGTATCAAGGGCGGCATGAAGGTTGCACAGAAGCGCGAGAAGGCTGCTGTTGACTGCGGTTACTGGCACCTCTTCAGATTCAACCCGGCTCTTACGGCACAGGGTGTAAATCCTTTCGTTCTTGATTCCAAGGAACCTTCAGCAGATTTCTTCGAATTCCTCAAGGCAGAGGTACGTTACAACTCTCTGTATAAGAAGTATGATGCCGAGGTCGTTGATGCACTCTTCAACAGATGTTATGACGATTCACGCACACGTTATGCTTCGTACAAGAAGATGGCAGCGGATATCGACGTATAATCGGTAACAGAAAGCTTATAAAGCGATAATGAAGACGCCCGGCACGGATTTTTCCGTGCCGGGTGTTTTTGTGCGCTCATACTCAATAAATGTTATAATTAAAAACCTAAAAATAAACAGTCAGGAGTCTTAGGCAATGGATGATAATTCATACGAGCTTGTTATTAACGACAGCCCGCTTGCGGATATTTTTCTGGTTAAGTACGCGCAGGATTTATCCAAAGAGTCAATAATCATATATCTATGGCTCAATATGACAGCGAGAAAATCCGGATTTGATGACACCTTCATAAAGAAATTCAAGATAGTTCCTGACTCGGGTGTTGACGGTGTTTTATCGGAACTTATGTCGCACAGCCTGATTATCAGGAAAGGCGATATGTTCTATCTTCAGGATCTGAAGCGCCTGGAGGTTGAAGAGTACATAAAGCTGTGCAGATCCGGAATGAATGACAGCGGCTCTGACGCTTTGAGTTCTGATGAGAACGAGCGCAATCTTCTGGCGGGTTCGATATCGAAGACATTCTATCAGGGGAAGATGTGTTATGCGCTGTACCGACTGATCGACAGGTGTCTTTATGAGTATAAGTTCGAGAGTCAGGTTTGTTACAGACTTTTCGAGGAAGGTTTCGAAAAGGGCATTCACAGGTACGTGAACGCTATGGAGTCGATGGCCGTAAACTGGTATGAGAGAGGCTATCTGACAACTGCGAGGCTTGAAGCGCACATTAGGGACGAAGAGATGATTAAGAAGCTTCAGAGGCTTTGCGGGAAGATGCTGAGGAAGCGTCTGGATCAGATGGATATAGAGAGAATCACCAACTGGGTTCAGAATTTTAATGCAAACGAAGATCTCGTCAATCTGGCGTTCAGGGTAAACGAGTATCGCGGCAAAGTAACGCTGATAAATGTCGAAGAGACGCTTAAGAACTGGTTTGAGGTCGGCGCGGATACATTGGAGAAGGCGGGACTTTACGAAGAGGATAAGCACAAGGAGAACAGTCAGAAGGCTTCGAGGCGCAGAAGCAGAGGAGCTGCCAAGACGGCATGGCGAACCGGTGAAGAAGCCGGAATAGCAGACGCCGGCGACAAAGAGAAGTCAGACTCAAAAGCTGAAGAGAAGGTTGCGAAGGAAGAGTCGAAGAATCTTCCGGCAGGTGTTCTTGAAATGTTTGGAGGCAGTGATGAAGACAATTAAACAGGCTATAGATGAGACAAAGGCTGAGATTGCAGCGGAGCGGGAGATAAGACGGGATAGGAGAATAGCGGATATTTACGCCCGATATCCTGAGCTTGAGCAGTGCGATAAAGATATTGTCGTTATGAAGAGCAACATACTGATTGCGCTTATCGAAAAGGACGATGCTCTCCGCAGGCGGCTCGAGAACGACCTGAAGGCAAAGATAGAAGGCAGGGACAGAATACTTGAGGAGAACGGAATAGACCCGAGATTCGATGATAATGCACCTGTCTGCGACAGATGCAATGATACTGGCTTCTATACGGATAAGAACGGAAATATGAGAGTGTGCGGTTGCAAGAGCAAAGAACTCAGGGAGTGTTTTGACAGTTGCGGGCTCCGGAATTACTCATCATTCAGTATCAGGAACTACAAGGACGATTATCTCGGCAACGCATCGGGACGTAAGAATATCCTTCAGTCACTGTTAAGCACCTTTCTCAGCTCCAAAAAACCTGCTGATTCAATGATAACCATATATTACGGGGCTCCCCAGACAGGAAAGACATATCTGTCGGTTTGTATTGCCAAAGCAGCAATAGAATTAGGGAAAAGTGCTTATTACACCAAATGTGAAGATTTTGCAGACAAAGACAAAGCAGAACTTGAAGAAATATCCGCAGTCGATCTGCTCGTCATTGACGATTTCAGCGACGACATCACGCTGCATAACAATGTCGGCTCAATCCTCAACAATATTCTTGAGTTTCGTGATGCCGGCAGGCTTCCGACGATTCTGGTCACTTCAATCCCGTCAGAAATACTGGTAAAAGGCTCTGATATGAGAGTCGCCGGTAAAATCAGAAAAGCGGGAGTAATCAGTTGAGGCATAAGGACAGATGAAAGTATACTGTGGGATGGATCTGGTTGATATCGGACGAATTGAGAAAATTATTGCCCGTCAGGGAGAAAGCTTTATAAACAGGTGCTTTACTGCCGGTGAAGCCCGTTATGCTGATTCAAAGCGCAGTGAGAGTGTGAGGATATCCAGCTATGCGGCGAGGTTTGCCGCAAAAGAAGCCTGCGGAAAAGCTTTTGGAACAGGGATACTGAGCCGCGGGATAGCGCTTAAGGATATTGAAGTTGTTATATCCTCATCGGGTGCGCCTGCTCTGCGTCTGACAGGAAATGCGAAGAAGATGGCAGAAGAACTCAACATAACCGACTGTTCGGTAAGTCTGACGCATGACGGCGGAGTCGCCGGCGCGGTTGTAGTGATGCTCGGAGGCGATGTCTGATGAAGAAGCGCGAGAGTACTGAAAGACTTGGCGCCAGGCTTTTCGAGCGCGGCAAGGCAAAGAAACAGATAATCGGAGACAACATAGCAGAGAAGAAAGTCAGGCATCTTGAGAATCCAGTAAAGCTGCCGTTTCTGAACGATATGGATGCCACCGGCGACGAAGAATACGGGCGCACCGAGGATATGAAGGACGAATGGGGGCTTACCAGAAACGAAGCCACGCTGCGCCAGAAGAGACGCAGGAGCCTGCTGAGACTGGGCGTGGCGTCGGGTGTGTTCATTTTGATACTTCTGGGTATTTTCTATATTCTTCCGCGTGTGTTGCCCAGCTTTTTCGAAGGTACCAGTATTCAGCTGTTTGTTCAGCCGGAAGTTAATCTCGAGTACACGGATCCGGCGTACAGAGTGATAACAGAGAGCTCCGTTGGCGTTATGCAGCTTCCGTCTGAGGCGTCGGAGCGAATAACAGAGGTGCTTTATAACGAGCCTGTAACGGTTACGAGTGACGCCGTCGACGGCTTTGTGAAGATAAAGACAACTGACGGCATTGAAGGATATATTCCCGTGTCGTCATTCACGGCGAGCACAGATTCTGTTGAGCCTGACCTTCATGAGTACAAGCTCGTTGTATCTGACCCGTCGAAAAACATAATGACTCACGCGAGCAATGGTACAGTCATGAAGCGGGTTGTTATGAACACGGTTCTCTTTGCAGACGTAAAGAGAGAGGGCGTGTACCAGGTTTATCTTCCGGGCGGCGAGAGCGGATGGATAAGTTCTTCCGGAGTAATTGAGCTTGGAACCCGGGAGAACACTCAGGAGGTATCGTGCAGGTATTTCGTCAGCTCGCTGCTGACATTTGTAAACACCGAATACAAGGAGAACGGGCTTTCAATGTACGGATCATCTGTTAACGGGGCTGTATATGTCTGTTCTGAGATAAACGGAATCACCATGCCGAGAACGATGCAGGAGCAGAGCCAGCTCGGTGATGAGGTTGTATTGGATCACGATGCTGTTACAGGAGATGTGATAATCGAGGGAATACTGCCGGGAGACATTCTGTTTCTCAGAAGCCCGACTTCGGAGGAAGGCGATACACACATCTATGAAGCAGCTGTTTGTACAGATACCGGAACGCTGCTTATGCTGTCTTCCGCAAGAACTACCATAAGGCTGAGGACTTTCAAGGCAGGAGACAGTATCTGCAACAGGATAATTACGATAAGAAGAATATTCAAAACCGAGTAATTTTTAGTTGCAACATCGGGGTTGGTGTGATATTATCTTTTAGCGTTTTGAAAAACTAACAGGAGGTGTTTTCATGGCTAAGTGTGAAATTTGCCAGAAGGATATGTTCTTCGGCAGAAAAATCAGAATTACGCGTTCACAGATTTCGCGTCGTGCGCTCACTACGCAGCAAGCTAATGTTCACAAGGTTAAGGTTGTTGCTGACGGCACCCCCACGACAATGAATGTCTGCACTCGTTGCCTTCGTTCCGGCAAAGTAAAAAGAGCGTAACTCTTGCAGAATTGCATTAATGAGCAATGAATAATATAGTCTCTGACTGACCGTAGTCAGAAAGGGCAGTTATTTAATACGATTTGGCAGTAGTAGCAGTAGACAAGCAGTCGGCAGGATTTATATCCTGCCGTTTTCTTTTATAAGGCTGAGCAAAGTATTCAGGACAGAAGATTGATATGTACATCGGTATATTCAAATAACGCCGGAAGTATCAGGTACTTCCGGCGTTATTGTTTATCTCCGAATTATCGTGACC
>Ga0116193_1000391_pt1 | contig 42167 bp, 65 predicted proteins | sample AD_UKC115_MetaG_FD_89892 | JGI IMG/M metagenome (GOLD analysis project Ga0116193, IMG submission 89892) | Active sludge microbial communities of municipal wastewater-treating anaerobic digesters from Hong Kong - AD_UKC115_MetaG | ecosystem: Engineered > Bioreactor > Anaerobic > Digestate... | reverse complement strand
AACCATGTTGGTAATGACGTCAGACCTAAATGCCTACAATTTAAGTCTCCATCAATCTTTTTCACTTTTACTCTACTAGGATCTAAATCTATCATCCAAGGTTCTACTATTAAATCACCGTTTAATACTGGTTGACCTAATCTTTTGTACATTTGCTCTCTCAACTCCTGTTGACGACCAGCCAAATTGTGTGGCTTAAAGACCTCTTTAAATGCTTTAATCGATGTTATCATTAACTAAGTGGCTCTATTTTTATATCATATCGATCTGTAATTAATGGTATTGGTACAATTGCCGTATCACTAACTCTAAGAATTCGAATTATCCAACCTCTTAAATAAGATACCTCTGGTGTATGTTTTAGCCATTGATCTAAAGAATAATATAAGCCTAAATTAACATTAGCGCCAGTAGCAATATCATAATTGGCTAAAAATGAATTTAATAGAGCATCAACAGTAAAATTTAATCCAATATCAATTCTAGATCTAACAATAGATTTAAATCTTAGAGTTGCTCCAGTACCACTGGTTAGTAAGTTGGTACCACTAACAAAAGTTAAAGTGCTAGCTAAAATAGGTGGCGACCAATCTAATTGACTTGGTAAGGCATTAATTTGATTTAACACTTCAATACTACTTAACTTACCATTAGCAAATGAAGATATTCGAACTAAAATTTCATATCCAGTTGGATAACCAGTAATTGCATATCGATAGTAACCGGTACTAGATGGTGTATAAGCACTACCTGGATTTAATATTTCAGCCGCAATACAAGTTGATTCAGTATAAGATGTATTAGTAATAGTGTATTGACCATCAAATTTTTTATATTGACCGGTTGGTACTAATGGATTATTTTCTAATAACATATTTTTAATAAATACAGAACTAGCAACAGGCGCACGATTAGCCGAAAAAGGTGCAACAAATTGGTTTGAAAATAAGTCTTCTTCAATTATAAAAGAAAATACACGCTCAGCTGCAGTTGGCGCTGAATAAAATGTTTTAACAGGTCTCCAAGTTGGTAGAAATTCCGCACTAACTGATGGTTGATCGTATAGCACTATACCACTTTTAAATTTCAACAATGGTAAATCTAATGTCGTTAGCAATAATTTCGTTGTAGATTGGGCAATACCATCACTATAATTAATATACAAATTCAAACCTTTATTATTAATTGGACTTCCATTAGCAATTGGTTCTGCTTTAGCTAAGACTAAAATATCCAACTTTTGTTTATAACTAAGATCTTTTTCGATTACTAATTCTAGTTTTGGTAAAATTAAAGATGGATCATATTGTGGTGATGGCTGATTATAATCATTATTATAAACTATCTGTAAAAAGTCTTTACCATTTTTTACCGGTATTGTTTTAACAACAGGTGTCGTTTCTGTAAACGTATTAACATTGACAAATTCTTGAAACATATCTCTTGTTTTTAGAACATAAATAAAACCATACTGTTTATCTATAGAATTTAATCTTACAAGTGGTGGTGATACTGATGTGTCTAATTCAGGTTCGATTGATGAACTAGTACCAATTTGTAAAGTTGAATACACATTCAACAATGCTTCTAATGAATCCATTCTACTGCGAACTGATTCTAGTGTTTGTTGAGTCCATACTAAGCCTTGTAAAGCTTCTACTTTTTGTTGCAGTAGAGTATTATTAGCGACTAAAGTTGTTACTTGGTCATTAAAATAAGTTAATCTTGTTAAAGCTTCATAAAAAAGATCCATACCAAAAAGACTGTAAATCTTTTCTGGATCAAATGATGGTGGTTGAACATCACTATCAATTGCATAATTAAGATCTAGTGACCATGTATAAGCAGTACCATCCTGATAACCATTGCTTACTAGTTGTTTTATAGGAGTAATTAATGTTTTAGCAGGTGCAAAATCATTATCTGGATTATCTAAAAATTCAATACCGTATAGGTTAGTAGCTGAACGAGTTTGATTACCACTAACATCTTCTATTGTATAATACCATAAAATTGCGTTATATTCTGCATCTTTAGGTGCAACATTATCAAATGCGGTGCTACAAAACTCTAAGAAACTTTCAATTGGAAATTGATAACTAACAGCTTTAGCATAGTCTAAGATGTCCAAATTCATTGTCATGCCATCTATATCTTTAGCATCCCAATCTGGATATTTTAAGGTTGGATTAACATTATTAGCTGCATAATTACCATAATAAGCACCACTGCGTCTGAATTGATCTCCATTACTAGATGTATATGTAAATGCCGGAGTATCAAAATGACCCCATATATCGCCTGGATAAGCTCCTGGATTAGTTAGAATTGGATTATTTGCATTTTCTCCACCTTGTATTTCAGCTTGTATTTCGCTTGGTAAAATTGGCCAAACTGAGCCTGGTTTATAATTATTATCAGCTGCTGTTCTCCATAGTATATATGGACTTTGACCATGTTGATAACTAATATGTGCAACTGTTTCTGTGTATGCTCGGTCCGGCAATTGTACATTATTAACTGCACTAATTTCACCAACTAATTGTACAAATCTATGATACGCCGATACTATTTCAATTTGAGGAATACTACCAAAATCAGCTAAAGTAGCAGATTGATTAATTAAGACAATAACTTGATCATTTAGCGATATATTAGTTGCTACAGCAGCTATCTCTAATTGAACTGTTTTTACAGTTATTGGAACAGTTGCTGGAAATGTTAAATTACCTAATGTTGTAGAAACAGGACTTGTTAAACTAATAAAATCGCCAGGTTTAAAACTAGTACTACCTGTTAAAGTAATGGTCGCATATTGATAATTTAATGGAGGTGGACCAAGCACTGGAATTGTAATTCCAGGTGTACCTAATGCGACATTATTTGCATCATAAATTGTATTTGTATCGCGTTCTTTCCAAAAATATTCGCGAAAATGATCTGTATTTCCAGTTGGGCCACGGTCGTTGTATTTTGGATCAGTTCCAAACCATTCTAATACAGGATCTGCAGGCTCCCAATCAATCACTCCTAATTTTCTACACCATTTCCAGAATGCTTTTTCAGCAATTGTTGCTGGTTGAAATGTATCATAATAAAATGTATTACTTGAAATTTTACTATTACGTATTACTACTTCATGATTAGCCACATAATTACGTAAACTTTCAACCAATTGATCTTTAAACGTCGCTGGTTGTATTGAAGAACCATTTTGATTAAAACTACTTTCTGGATCTAATATCTTACCAACTTCTTGTCTTGGAAAATTAACCAAGGCAAAATGGCTGATTGACATTTTATAATTTTCATTCTGATTTTCAAAGGCTTTATCTTCAGCAACACCTGGTAGGACATATAAGGTTGTACCGTTCTTTTTTAGCTTAGCGTAATTTGGAGTTAATGACATAGTTTATATATTCTAAAAAAGTTACTATGTTTTAAAATAGAATAGTGAATATATAACCTATCTATGCTAATGAAAAATAATATTTTACAATGGTTAAAGCAGACTTCTTTTAATAATGATTTCTTTCTTAAATTTAAGAATCAATTACAACAAAACAACAAAGCTGCTAAAATTTTATCTAAATTTATGCATAGCCAACAATGTTCTAAAGAAGAACTAGATCAAATCAAAACTTTAGTTACAGACACATTAAAATTAACTGGATTATCATCTCTATTTATCTTACCAGGTGGCTCTTTACTAATATGGGCTCTACTTCAAGGAGCAAAACAACATGATATAAATCTACTACCAAGTCAATTTGAAAGCTTAAATCAAGATAAGATATGGAGTGGTAAACATGTTTGGCAATGGATTGTTGATGTCACTCCAAACAAAGAAAACATTCCTTATGGTTTCAAAAAAGATATAATTAGTCGAAAATTTAAAATTAAACAAATAGATCCTAAAGATTTACTTGATAGTGATCCTGATTTTAAAGAATATTATTTAAGTGGTGAAGATCGATACTTTAATTTAGATACAAATGATGATGATTGGCAAGATCCAAGTGGCTTAGATAATGAAGCTGTTATCGTAGATGGTACTGTTTTAGACGGTTATAATAGATTGGCTTGGCATATTAGAAATGACTCAAATTTGGTTTCTACATACATTGCTCAATAATTTCCAAACTTAGATATTAATCTATATAATTGTCTTATGAATAAATGGACTATTGCAGATTTATCTGAAGGCAGAGTAGCTGTTTTAAATGATAGCAATGTTGAACAATTAAAAAAAGTGTTAAATACTGCATTTCCTAAAGATAATCATTCTGTTGATTTTTTTTTTTAGAGAATGCTTTGCTTTTGCATCATATTGTGCTATATTAAAATCAACTGTTCCGCAATTTTGGTTCGGTTATCTTAGTAAACAAGTTGTAAGCTACCAACGATTTCGGTTAACGAATTATACAAACAATGTATTGATTTCAAATGTGATGGATTTTGGAGTAATGAAGCAAAAATAACCAATAATGATAGTTTTCCAATATATTAGGTAAATATGAATAAATATAAAATAATAGATCTTAGTATGGGCAGAATTGCTGTTGAAAATAATGGCACAATTGAACAATTAGAAGCAGTATTAAAATCAGCTTTTCCTATATCTAGCAAATACATAGGTGGTAATTTTAAATATTATTACAGAAGTCCTAAATATCCTTGGTCTTTTACCTATACAAATTGCAAGCTCGAGCGACTACCAAAAGTTTGTGTCGCTGATTTGTACCAGACATTAGAACCAAATAAAAATATTGAAATGTTTCCAATTTATTGAATTTTATACTTTTAAATACAAAGTATAATTAATAATTAAAAAAGAGCTAATTCTTATATGTGATAATAGTTTTTAATTCAATGAAGATGAAAATGACCGAAATTCTATATATTTAAAAACAATCAATGTAAACATGAGAGTAGAAGATGCAAGAAAAAATATGCTTGATTCATTTGATATATCAGAGGCACTTAAATTAATTGAACAAGAAAGCAAGAAAGGTAAACTTGAATGCTATTTTAAAAAAGGTGATTGTGTTACAAAACCAGTGGCACTTGATTATATGAATGGATTAAAAGCACTTGGTTATCATTGCCGACCTTATGGCCCTTATCGTATGACGATTTCATTGGATGTTCATTATGTTGAGGATTAGCATTGCATATAGCACTAAACTTAATTTGAAAAACTAAAAATTGAAAATATGAATACAGATAATTTGAAAAACAAAACCTCTGCTGACGCAAAACCCCTGTTAGCGGATAGTTTTTTACGGTGCGATGGGCAGAGATACAATTTTAAAAGGGGTATGGAAAATTGCCCACTCCGTGAAAATTGTAAAAGGTGGCACAAGTATCAAGACAAATGGTATGAGTTGAATAGGCTTCGATTTGATAGCATAAAGGATTTTAGAAAATGTAAACAATTCGTGGGTGGGGAGTAAAAAAAAATTCCGCTAACGGTTTGCAGATTGGCGTTGTTGTCACAGAATAAAAATTGAAACATTAAATTTAATATTATGACAAAAGTATCAAAGGAAAAACAAAGCAATAACGCCAATGTGTTGTTAAGCGAAGTTCTTTTAAATATAAAAGAAGAATTTGATTGGATAGAAACCGCCTTTATAGAAGATAATGAAATAGTTATAGAGGAAAGTTATGACATGGGTAGTGATGAAAAAAATGATGATGATTGTTATGATAAGGCAAGAGAAAACGGAGAGCTTATAATTTCAAAATTTCCAATGCTTGAAATATCTAATTATTATTGTCATCGTCATAAATATGCAATAGTAGAATTAAAGTTAGCTGAGAATTTCGCCTAATAAAATTATATTATTGATCCGGTTTAATATGAATTTTACTTAATTATTTTAACTCTAAATCAGTTAAATATTGATTTGAAATTAATCCAAGATCTCTAATACTTTTATTTTCATTGACAAGATTGTATTGCTAACCAAGCAGCACCTACATAAACTAATGATGACATTTCTTCTCCATAGTTTTCACTAATCGGTAGTCCTGATTGAATTGCAACAGTTAAGCATTCAACAATCCAACTATTAACTCTTTTTGACCAACTAGTCATTCTACTTAAACGTTCTATTACAATTTCTAATGCTTCGTTAGCAGATGTTTGACAACCATATACACCTTTACCTAAATCTTTCCAATTTAAATCATATAAAGAGTTACGAATATCTATCTTTTGTTCAATTGGTAATGAATTAAACCTTTCTGTTAGCATTACCAAGTCTTTATCTAAACTTTTACCAAATCGGCTAAATTGAACTAATCCGGTACTTGGACAAGCTTCTAATAATGCTTGACAAGCAGGACTAGTTTTATTACCACTCAAATGTGCTTTTACTGCAAGTTTTTCAAATTGTTTTAAAGCTTTTAATTGGTCTTGATCACCTTTAATATGACGTTTATAAAATTCTCGAATATCCATACTTCCTTCTGGTGTATAGAATAAAAACTTTAATACAGGATCTGAATTAATTAAATACATTACAGCAACTTCATCAAATTCAGAATCACTATAATTAACATCTGCATATAAGTTTAAATTAATTATACCATTAATAGTTTCTGGCTTATATTGAAAGATTTCAACCGATTCAGTAACTGATCTATCTTTTGATGCAAAATTAATAAAAAATTGGTCCAAAGCTTTTGATGTTTCAGCATCTAATGCTTCAATGCAAGTATGACCATTTACTGATTTATATGTATGTATTTTACCACTATGCCATTCTTGTTTCTCATTCACAGATAATGGATTATAACCAAGTTCTGCGCTCTTTTGACGATACAACTCAGCAACAGCGTCTAATCCTATTTCCTGAAATATTGTACTACGAATCCAAATTTGAATTGGATTAGATAACTTAACTAATTGATCACTATAAATTTGATAAAAATCTGGTTCAGCTTCTTTCTTACGAGCTGCTTCAGCTGTCTTTCTAATAACTTCACGTTCTTTTTCTAAACGTGTTTGTAGCCGATCTGGTGTTTTAGTCAGTATTGGTGATTTCATATAGTCTATATATTGTATTTATAGACCAGGTTTTAAATATTTCTATTCATCCATTGAAGAGCTTGATTTAACTCTTTACCTAGTATAGAACGACCATGAAAAATACGATTTTTAACTGTATGTAATGCATATCCAGTTAAGTCCATAATTTCATTGTAAGATTTGCCTTGAATATCACATAACTCAATACACTGACGGTATTTTTCAGGCAAATTCATAATTTCTCTTAAAGCTGCTTTATATTTAGCCGCAACACGAGCTTCATATTCACTATTATCTATTGAATCATCAATTAATTTATGTTGAATATGAGAATGTAATGGTGTCCATTCATCTTCTGTTGGCTCTTCCATTGTTACATAAACATCTCGTTGTTGCTTCTTTTTGTATTGCAAAGCCATATTTGTAGCTATTTTAAATAGCCAAGTACTAAATTCCCATTGTGGATCGTATGTTTCAATTTTATCCAAAGTTTTCATAAATGCCTGATTAGCCAAATCTTCAGCATCTAAATCAGTAATTTTAAAACCTTTCATGTGCCAAACTAACTTTGGATAAAATTTTTCGTAATAAAGATTAAAATTTAAACCTGTTTTGAGTGTAAACCGTTTTTCCCATTCTGTTTGTTCTTGAGCTCTACGGGTAGTATGACCAAAAGATTCTTGAGCCGTCTTTTTGCCAATTGTGATTTCTGTCCTGATTTCCATAAATTGCCTTTAATGTTCTTTTTAAAATTTTTAAATGCCTTATAATGCCTTTAATATTGTGTTATATATCTTAATAGCATATAAGTTTAAATAAAAGAACAATAATTTCGTAAAAAGTTTCAAAAACAATAAATTAATTTAAGAATATAAAAGATATGGAAGTTGATTTACAATATATTGTTGATCAAATACAATTAGTACTAGATCGAACTCATACTAACATACATAAACGTAAGATTAGAGTTAAAAATGATCGTTTAGTGTTTGCTTGTCCTATATGCGGAGATTCTGGTAAAAATATGCAAGAAAAACGCGGTCATCTCTTTTTTAATAATCTACGATATAAATGCTACAATGAAGGTTGCCGATCTACTTTTACTGGACTGTGTAAACAAAGCGGAATTCAAATTGATCCAATCAGACGCTTAGAAATTGTAAAATGGATTGATCATCAAACTGAAGCTTGGTTGAATCAAGTCAAACTAGAAGATGATGAAGTACTTCAATCCACTTTTGATAAATTGTTAACAACTGACCAAGTACAAACATGGTTTAATAGTGGTAAAGGTCCATTAGGTGGATTTATGCCAATTAATTATGGAAGTAAAAGTTATTTATACTTAAAAGGCCGAGGTTTAAGTGATAAACAAATGAGTGGTATTTATGAAGGTGTTAAACACAATGGTAAGTGGCATGAGCCTTATTTAGTTTTTATTAATAGAATTGGTGATAAAATAATTAGTATACAAGAAAGAAATTTAGAATCAGGATATAAACGCAGATTTAGGGTTTGGCAGTTTTCTGAGTTGTATGAAGCTATTGTTGGTGAAGAATTAGACCCAATTGAACAAGTACAATACAATAAAGTTGGACAAATTTATAATATTTTTTCAATTAATTATGACTTACCTATTACATTGTTTGAAGGCTATTTAGATTCTATTTGGTTTAAGAATTCGGTTGCAGCAATTGGTGTTAATGCTGATTGGGAGTTTTTATTACAATCAGACTTAAAAATAAGATTTTTCTTTGATAAAGATTATGCAGGTCAAAAAGCCGCTTTAGCAATGTTAAAGCGTGGTTGGCCTGTGTTCTTATGGCAAAAACTAAAAGAAGATTGGAGTAGAACAGACGGTGATTATTGGACAAATTGCAAATGGTTTGATGAAGAAATTAAAGATATGAATGATATTGCCAAAAAATTAGGTTTAGAACAAAAAGATTTAGAAAAATATTGGTCATCATCTTTATTTGATCAGAGGTGGTTAAACTTATCTAAACCAATATATAAAAAAGAAGAAAGAAAAGCACCTGATTGGGATGCTGAAATAAATAATTTACTTAAAAATGACACAAGATAATCCTCTCTATTGGAACCTGCAATTTGTAGAATGGTATTTTAATACTAGCAAAGTTATATTAGATTTAAAGAATGAGCACAATAAAGATAAGATACTGAATATATTTACTTTAGCAATCGGTGAAGATCCTTATGCATTTACTCGCTTTGTTCTATGGATTGCAAATACACGTAAAAACAGTTATCAGGAGATAGTATATAATGCGATATGTCATTATATTGCAATTTTTTGGCCGCATTTTTTAGCTGCTAATTTACACTTATTTATGCAAATAGGGAGAAAGGATGATATTTTATACTTTTTAAAGGTGCCTCAAATTCAACAAAAGATCTATACATGGATTAAAATTCAAGCTAAAGATGACAAAGACTTTCAACATCTTATTGAAAATGGCACAATAATTGGTAAACGATCTAAAATTAAAATTAGATATAAACCAGTTAAAAAAGATTATGTCACATTTTTAGATAAAGTTTTAGACGATCCTAATTTTAATGGTATACAAGCTGGAGACTTAGACAATAATGCAATTATAGAAAGTGGCACTGTTATAGAAGATTAAGTTTCCATAACCCAAACATAGGTTTGTTTTGTTTTCATACCACAATTTGTATAATTGCCTGAAATATAACTAGTAATCCAAAAATTAACAGTAATTATAGTTCGACGGCCTGTAAAAGTTGGAAATGTGATTTCAGCTCCAGTTTTATCTACTCTAATATTAGGTGTTATACTTGGAAATGCACTGTATGGTTGATTAGAACTATCAACACCAGGACCCGATGAAATACAATTAGCTCTTGTATACAAGCCACTAAAAGATGTACTACCTCCAGCTAATTGTACTTCATATAATATATCTTCAACTTCAAAGAAACTATGAGGTATTAATGTTGCTGGATTACTGATGATATTTTGATACGCTGTATGTTTAAATTGTATTTTCCAAGTACCAAATACAGGTACAATATTAATAGCGAAAGGAGAACTTGTCGGCGTTTGCCAAGGATTAAGCAAAATAAATGGATTAATACCATCATTAATTAACATATCTATATTAACATGTGGATTCGGTCCAGTTCGTTGTGGATAACCTGCTGGAATTGCAGCAACTGGTTCTAATTCAAATGCTGAAGCAACAACATCAACATTAGTTGCTGTTTTAGTTTTCTTATATGATGGGTCGATATTGTATATAAAATTTGTATCAAGACCGGACGCCGTTGCTGTTATTATTGGTGGATTTACTAAACCACCGCTGTTATCATAAATGCCACTTGTCGTATTAGTATCTACATTGTTTTGTATTGTAGTTAGAGTAGGATTAGATAATAAATCTCCAAAAATTAATCTATTTCTAGACTTATTTCCTGGCCAAAAAGGCCCACTTTGTATTTTATCACCTAAATCATACATAGTATAAAAAACACTACTGCCAGATGGGTTTAATTGTGTTCTAAATACAGGTATTATTTTAGAACTAAATGTATAAGCCGGTGGTACATTTACATGCACAACAGCTTCTGTTGATACCGGTGGATTAATACTAGGGGTTCCAACTTTTTTATTATTAACATTAAAAACTTTAGTGCCTACTAATAGCTGTCCATTACTATCAAATGATCCAGTACCAGTAACAAATCTAGTCTTTCTGCCTTTAAATGAACCACCAACCACTAAATTTGGCGCGTTATAAAAACTTAATGTAGGATTAAATGAACATAACTCCCAATAAATATTAGGACTATCTGCAATAAAACTAGTACCTATAACATCACAATTATACAACATCACTTGAACACTTATATTACCAACATAAGTATTAACAATCTGACTATTAGTTATACTTGCATCTATCATATAACAATCTCTAAAATCAGCTTGATAAATAAGTCTTAATGTGTCATTTTTAATATAAACAGCATTCCAAATTGAATTACTACTACCAAAATCAGTGTATTGTGGACAATTAATCAATGAAACCCAACCTAGTTTATTATTAATACTATTTCCAACATTAAATTGAATAATTCCTTCTAAATTTACTCTTTCAAACACTGATCTACTAATATTTATTGGTATTGCTAAATTTTTAATAAATAGATTTGTTGATAAGTTTGTATTACTGTGCAAATAACACTCTAAACTAGTTATGTTTTCTAAAGTTGCCGTTTGAATCATTGAGCGAGCCGGCGTCGTATCTAAATTGTACATTACAAAATCATTCCATTTAAAACTGTTTGGATTACCATAAAATGTAGTAAATGAAATCCAACTTGGAACTAAACTTGGTACACTAATAACTAATCTTTTAATAGCCCCTTGATTACCAAACGTATATGTTGCTGATATAATTGTACATTCAGCAGAAATTTCTTTCAACATGTTATTGTTAGCATCTAAAACACCATGTATGAAATAATTTTGACCAGGTGAAAAAATTTGATTAGCAATACTATCATAAGTAACACCAATTCTGAATTCACCTGCTGGACCATTATAAGCAACGGATGTTACAACCGGTTGAAAACGTTGTCGCAATTCGCCGCCTTTTTGATCATATTTGAAATTAGATCGATTAAAGAAATTACGAATATCTCCACTTTCGATTATTGGTGATCTCATATATGTACCACCTAAACTATTAATTTGTAATGGTACAAAATCGCCAATTCTACAATTTTTAATTGTTGGTTGATATATTTGAATATTTGGTTGATTAGTTGTATCTAAATTTGGATTAGTAACCCATGTGCCTTCAATTGTAATAAATTTATTTGTTAAACTTAAATTATCACCTAAAACTGCTTTATCAAAACTTGACCAACCATAATTATCGGCGCTTAGACCAATAGGTACCGATACTAAAGGAAATCCAGCACCAATATTTTCTACTGCTTTATATTTTAAACATGCAATACCAGAACCAAATGATTTGTTTTGAATCAATCCAGCTGGCAATTTAACATGTTTAAAAACCGCATGTTGAATTATTATTTTAGGTATAGATGATACACTATATAATGTATCATTCATTGCCAATATGTTTTTATCAGTACCTAATATTCCATTAAATACTTGACCACTTTTATATTTGCCTCTAACAAATGCAGTTGTTGATGCATAAACACCTAGACCTATACTTGTTAAGCCACCAAAACTATAAAAATTATATCCAGGATCAACACTGTCTTGTGGGTTACCGTATTGATTAGATGTTGCACCTTTTGCACTATATGGAAAATATAACGTACCAATAATAACTAAATTAAGTGTAAATTTATTAATACTTGGATCTATAGCTACTATCTTATATCGTTGTGTATATGGATTTGTTGTAATAAATGAACTGAGATCAGTATTATCATACCTACCACCGGAAATCCATATACTTTGACCAACTTGAAAACTATGAGTTAACTCAGAATACAGTTCTAATCGTCCATTACTGTCTTGAGACGCTTTATTTAATAATTTAACTGATACATTCTGTTGCATCTAAATATAAATCATAGTACCAACCATTTATTGCTTGGCCAAGTTTCCATCCTTCTAATGAACTAAATCGCTGAACAAGATCAGGATCTTTAGTAATTGTTAGCAAATGGTTTATCTTTTTAAGCCTAGTACTATCAAGTATATTATATATTAGAAAATCACTATCGTTTAAATCACAACCAGCTCGTTGACGCCAAAATGCTGGTAGTGCTTTCGCCAACTGATCTGGATCATTTTTTAAAAGTTTAATTCCATTCATTGTGCGTGTATCTAAGCCGAGTTTAGACAAATTAGCAATAGTACAATGCAAGGCTAACCAAATGGTCCAACGTGGCTGGTATTTATCATATACTTCAATCCATTCCTGATTTTTTGGTTCATGTTCATTTAGAAATATTGCACTTATCAATCCAGTACTCCATAATAGACTAGTAAATTGTTGTTTAGATATGGATCTATTATATGCTGGTTCTAATTCAGACCAAACACGTTCTCTAGAAATGTTTAAAGACGGATCTTGCATTAAACTAGACATCATATCAGCATCTAATATAAATCCAAATCTCGTAGCAAATCTGATTGCTCTTAACTTTCTAAGTGGATCTTCATTAAATCTGTGGTCTGGATTGCCTACTGTTCTAATGATACCATTTTCTAAATCACTAATTCCACCAACAAGATCTATTATTTTGCACGTTGTAGTATCAAAAAAGAGTGCATTAATTGTAAAATCACGTCTTTTTATATCGTCTTCTATATTAACGCCTTCTGTAACAACTTCTGGTTTACGACCATGGCCATCTTTACGAAATTGAGCAATTTCTATACCTTCTGGATGTTCTGCTGTTTCTATAATAGTAATTGCAAAATGTTTACCTCTCTCATCAAATCGTACCACTTTTGAATGTTGAGACAGAATCTCTTTACTCTTTTCCGTATTAGCATCTGTACAGAGATCCCAATCTTTTGGTCTTAGACCTAATAGAGTATCTCTAACACAACCACCAACTAAATATATAGTATAACCATGGTGTTTATATAAATCAATAATCCATTTAAATTCTAGTTCTGCTTGTTTAGCTAATTCTGTTTCGGCCTTTTCATTTTCTATTAATTGAATCATAAATGTAAATATAAACAAAATACGTCAATTCTGACAATTCAAATGATAACCGTTCTAAATAGTTCAAAATTAAATAGATACACTTTCTAATTATATAAAATGGCCATAAGTATGCACAAACTAACCCAATTTTAAATTCATAGATATTTAAATTAAATAAAAATATAGAATGAGCTAAACAAATATAAGTAATTACTAATAGACTAATCATATTTATTTTATAAATAAAAAATTGAATGTTTAAATTAAAGATTTTATAGTATTTAAAAACTTAGTTTCAAATTCAATCTGATTAAAATTTATAGCCTTAAATTGTCTATTAATTATTTTTTGTCTAAGGTTATCATCTCTAAGTAGTTCTAATTTTTCTATTAATTCTTCCTTAGAATTAATATACAACCATTCAACCAATTTAGGATCATTCTTATAGATACGACGTTCTGGATCAAATGATGAATCAATAAATGTAACCACTGATGACATAATAGATTCATAAACACGCAATGTAATAATATTTCCTTCATACCAAGGATCTCCAATAATTAAATGTGCTCTAGAACGATTTAAATTTTGTGTAAATTTATCAAATTCTATACTTGGACCAAATGAAGGATGTTCATTTGGTAAACCTTTTACACTATCAAAATGATTTATTGATATAGAACCAAATAAATGTACTTTAGCATTTTGATGACCAAAATAATAATTGGATAGTTTTTTTATCCGTTTTTTACCTCTATGACTGCCTCCATAAATAAGATCAAATTCAGGATTTGGATTAAAAGGTACAATCTTTTTTAAACAACCATACATTTCTATTGGAAAATAAGTAATATTTTCGATAGAAATTCCTGACTTTTTAATTAACATTTTAACTGAATCTATATTATAAGCTTGAGAAAGATATTTAATATCAGTTCTAGTAATTTGCAAATCTTTTTCATTCCAATTAGAACTCCATTCTTTACCTTTAATAGACACTTGCTTTAGGTACAAGTCTCCGTCTGTAAATAAATAGACAATTTGACCTTTAAATTGATTAATAATAATATAATTTAATAGAGCAGGTCTATCTTCAGCTCCACCAAAAAAATTCACATTTCCATTAACAACTAATAAACAATCTAAATTTAAATTTTTTATGGTCTCCCATTCAGTTTCTATATTATGAAATTTAAATTGTTTTGGCTGTTCATCTCCTTTTAATATTTTTGTAATAATATGTACTTCGGCGTCTGCTCTACTTAACATTTCTGCTATAATTTTACACTCTCCATTAGCGGCTGAATTATTTTTAGTTCCCCAAGAAATTCTGGATCCTATTTTTAGTAGACCTATTTTTATTTTTTTCATACTTATTATATTATTTAGTACATTAAAAGTTTGATTTATTTTAAAAAATTAATTCTATTTCTAAATTTGATTGATAACATGTGTTCAATCTTAATTGCAAGTAAGTGTTAGCATTCTGTATATTTAAAACTTTCTGATATACAAGGCAATAAATTATTTGGATATTCGTGATTTAATGTAATCCTCATAAATGTTCTTCTTTTGCCTTTTTCAATAATTAGAGTTTCATGAGGAGTGAGTATTACTTGTCATAAAATAAAGTGTATCTTTTTCAAAAACTACTTTTTTATCATCAGTTAATTGTTTTTGCATACTTGTAAAGTCTCCTTCTGCACCAACTTCACCATAAAATTCGCCTTGCCAACCTTGACAGCCAACTTCGGTAGATACTACAAATATTCCACCTTTCTTTTCTGTAATATAATCTCCAACAGGAATTTCAATATCGTAAGGTAATTCCCCAATCCTTTAGAACTTTTAGTACAGGATGATATTTTGCACCACCCCAAGTTTCAGTTATGGTAGTTCCACCCCAAGTTGCCATTTTGAAATTAGGGTCAACACAAAAGTTTCCATCCGCATGAATACCTTCTCTACGTAAAAAATCTGATTTTGAAAAGAACCTACTATCAATAGTTACATAGTGTCTATTTGCACCTTCTCGTTGTGGTATTTGTTTTACTATTTCATTTAAAGTATCTTCCCAAAGTTCAAATCCAATAGGTAACTTTATTCGTTTACCATTGTTTTCAAAAGGCATTACAGATAGTTTCAAATCACCAAACCGCGGATCGGGTAAATTCATTTTACCTATTTGTTTAATTGTTGTCTGATGTATCATTTTTAATTTTTATAAACAAATATACAAATTTTGATAAATATTTGGAAACTCTTTGATTAGAATGTTATTATTATTGATCTAAAATGGTATAAATGTGACCATTTTATTTTATTTATTGTAATTTGATTGATATATAAATCTATATGATAGACTTAAATCTATATCAAAACCATCAATTTCATAAAGATGCGTTCAGAAACAAACAAATTCGAGCCTTAATTGTGTTATGTAATTATGAGGTTGCTCGTTGCACAGACTATAGGTCTAAATTAAACTTGATCCAACATTGGATCACAATTATGATCCAATATGAAATGTATGAAGTAGTACCTTATATTAAACAAATAAAAGGTCAAATTATTAGAGCCAATAAACCAAAAAAGAGCCTATTGAAAAGAGTCTTAATCTGTTTTAAATGGGAATTACACCACTGGCTAAATAGGTTCAACTAGAGTTCTAAGTACATGACTCCATCCAATTTGTTTAAAATGAAAAAAAATGCCTTTAAATTGATTGTTTTTATGGTGAATACTATCATCAATCAATATATCACCTATTAACAAAGATTTATTGGAACTAATTATTAGCCTCTCTAACCATTCTTCGCCAAACCATTTTTGAATCCATTCTGCTTTTTCAGTATAACAATGTAGGTTTTTAATACTAGGCCTAGTTAGAAACCAAATCTCATTCTTTTCTGCTAATATTTTAACAGATTGAATAGCATCATGTATTGGATCTAAATCTTTAAAAAAACCAGGAATTGATTGAGGCCATTCAATATTCGAGTTTTCTTTTTTTATTGCTTGGTATCGCTGTTTATATTGACATAGTGTATCATCCATATCAATATAAATTCTCTTATTTGCAATCGGTTTTTGAGATTGTATATAATTAATCTCATTCCAATGTGGTAAAAATGATTGATACGCAACAAAATATTTCATATTCCAATTGAAATCTTCTCTATTTGAAAACCAATACATCCAATATAATAAGATTTGATCTAAATCAAAAGATAAGATCATTACTCTTCTATCTATAGGATTCTCAATATCTAACACTTTACCAACCCAAATTGTATTATAATGATTTTTAGAAATTTGATCTGTTCTAAGTAAATAAAACAATTTAAAATAATCAGGATTTAAATTAGCAGCCCAATCTAATACAATTAGAATATTCCAATCTTGTGTCTTCTGATATAATTTTAATATTATCGGTAAATATTGAATGGACTCATCCAATTCTTTAATCTTTTGTAAGACTCTATGCAAAATGATATGACCGTAGGTTTGATCAATGTTTACAATTGACAACAACTTTATCAAATCAGCACTTTCTAAAGTATCATTAGTCCAATCTTCGGAATGTTGATTTCGCCATAACTCTATATTCATAACTTATATCTCCTTATTTGATTATATACATTTTCATTAAATCCAGACATTGGATCAATCCAAAATAGTCTCTTCTGTTCAATATGCGGTGCAATATCTAACATTCTATCATCACAAACAATCCAATCAATTGGCTTGTTTAATTGTACCCATTCTAATATTTCTAAACCTCTATCTTTGGTTTCAGTAAATTCATTTGATTGTATAATCCAACTAGTTGTACCAATAATTGTTGTATTAACACCTTGATTAAGGAATATTTCTTGTAATTGTGGTACAGTTTTACTAATTCGCCATGTACTAGAAACAACCGTTTGCCAACCTAATTCTATAATTTTATTGTACCAACTAACAGAACTTTGACTCCAACGTTTACTCAGGCCAGGATTTAAACAACCATCAATATCAGTAAATATTACCTTTGCATCCATACTTTAATTAATAACTTTAAACTAACCAACACAAATATAGAATTAATAGCACAATTTGGCCACGCATGTAAATTAGCTGAATACAGAGCAAAAGTAAGACTCGTCAATGCAACGACAAGATGGTACCTAATACTATCAACTTTCGATCTACCGGTAGAAACCATCCAATAATTTAGAATCATTACAACTGCAGCTAGCCAAGACAGTATTTCTAATATATCATTAATCATATTCAAAAAAAGTTTAATTTAACTGGACCTATCTTTCCTGCTGAAAATACAACATCATTACTAACAAATCTAAGAGCTCCGTCCTTAACATAATAAGTTAAAATATTGATATAGAAACCTTTATAAGTAACAAAGTCTTCAACTATAAAATTTCTACCACTATTCATACAACAATTATATCAATTTTAAGCTTTGTTTAAAAATGACAAAAAACAAACAATATATAAACTATAAAAATATCACATAATAAGATATGTTACCTCATTTTAGTAATGTTTTAAGTCACAATCAGTTATACGAACCAGTTTATAAATCACTGTTTGAAATTACATTTGACTTACCACCAATTTTAGGCCGTACTACAACTGAAGTTCAGTTAATGCTTGAAAATGCAAGAAATATAACTTTACCAGTTACACCAGATATTGAAGTAACCAGTCAACGTTTTAAATACAGTACTCGTGCTTATGTTACCTTACCAACTGAAACACATATTGCTGACTTAGCAATTACATTTAACCTAAACGAAAATGATAAAAATGCAATTTTTGTTTGGAATATTCTAAAAGCCTGGTATGACTTAGTATGGAACTCACAAACTGGTGAAACTCATATTAAACGTGAAATAGTAGGCCGTATTATAGTAAATCAACACAACAAAAAAGGCCAAGTTGTTAGAAGAGTAACATATAATAATGTTCAAATATTTGGTATAGATGGAACAGAACTTAGTTGGGATGATACAAATCAAATTTTAGAAACATCAGCTCGTTTTTGTTCAGATTATTGGGAAGACATATACATTGATTTGTAAACAAACATATATAAAAATATATAAATCCTATAATTAGTAATTATAGGATTTTTTTTTATTTTATATGAAAGATAGAATACTACAAGCAATAAAGAACATACCAACATTAAGAGCACAGAGTTTTAATAAAAAATATCCTGAGTTATATTGTGAACTAATAGAATGGGCTCAAATAAATGATATAGTGTATACATACTTTCCAGAGTTAGTATGGCAAGCACTGTATGGACTTAGGCCAAAATGTAAATGTTGTACTAATACAACTAAATTTATTGGATTTAATCGCGGTTGGATGCAATATTGTAAAAATATTAAATGTAGAACAAGTGACCCGGAATGGGTTCAGTGGAAATTAGTTCGAGATCAGCAGGCATTAGAACAAAAATATGGTGCAGGTATTAAAAATATGTCACAAATACCAGGCTGGAAAGAAAAAACAGAACAGACTAAATTAAGTCGAACTGGTTACAAGTGGCATACGCAATTATTAAACGCTAGAAAAAATGCCTCTGAAAACATTATTAAAAACAGTCAAAAAATAAAAGATGGATTAGTTAAGAAGTATGGTGTTGATAATCCTTCTCTTATTCAGTCTATAGTTGATAAAAAGATAGAAACTTTTAATAGTAACAGATATGCTAAATATAATACAATTGCAGCTAAATATAGAGCATATTTTATAGAAGAGGTAAACAAATCTTACATCTATTTTCAATGTAGTAAAGGCCATTTTTTTCATACCAATTATCAATTACTACAAATTAGAAATACTAGAAATGAAGAAATATGTACACATTGTAATCTAATACATAAATTTACAAGTGTTGGTGAAACTAAGTTGTATCAATTTATTAGTGAAAAATATAGTGGTACTATTAAGCAAAGAGTAAAGACATTAATAGATGGTGAAATTGACATTTATTTGCCTGAATTAGGTATTGCGTTTGAATTTAATGGAACTTATTGGCATTCAGAGCTGTATAAAGATAAGCACTATCATTTAGATAAAACAGATAGTTGTTTGTTAAAAGGTGTTAAGTTAATTCATATATGGCAAGATGATTGGTTATATAAAAGAGAGATTGTTCAGTCTAGAATTTTAAACTTGTTGGGTAAAAGTAAAAAAATATATGCAAGAAATTGTACAATTAAAGAAGTTAGTAGTATGGAAGCAAACTTTTTTTAACAAAGAATCATATTCAAGGGCAATGTTTGTCTAAAGTTAGACTTGGTTTATATCATCATAATGTGTTAGTAGCTGTAATGACATTTGGTAAAAGAAAATTGAATGGTGGCCATTGGGAATTGTTGAGATGGTGTAGCGAATTAAATACTACAGTTATTGGTGGTGCTAGTAAGCTGTTTCAACATTTTATTAAAATTTGGAGTGTTGATATAATAACTAGTTATGCTGATCGTGATTGGAGTGTTGGTGATTTATATACTAAATTAGGTTTTGTTCAGATTGCTTCTACTGTACCTGATTACACATGGGTTGTAGATGGATTAAGAAGTCATCGATTGAATTGGTCTAAAAAGAAGTTAGTATCTCTTGGACTGTTAGAGGCAGGTGAGACTGAAGAACATTGCATGTGGAGATTAGGCCGATACCGAATATATGGTACAGGTAGTTTAAAATTTATTTATAATATATAATTTATGATTAAATCAATAAAAGAATTTAAAGAAAATAAAACTAATTGGACTCCTGTTATTCCAAGAGATTTGTTTAATAGCTCTAAAATATTAAAATGTGTTGGTAAATTATTACTTTTAAATCATAATAATCAAATTAATTTAGAATACGAATTTGATAATACTCCTTTTAATATTGATTTTGATTATATTTGGAATGGTTTATATATCACAAATATAATATTTAATAATTTACATTTTTATGTTCCTTATAATTCAAAGGAAGAATGGCCGTTATATTGTGTTTATAATGATGAGGAATATTCTGTATTTTCAAATACCGGTGAAATTACAAATGAATTTAAAAAACTTATTTCAAGTTTCTAGCCCAAGCTAATCGTTCTGCTTCTGTCATTTCTTTTAGTGGTTTCTTTACAACTTCTTTTGTTGTTTTTTTAATTGGTTCTTCTTTAGTTATAGCAATTCCGGATAGTTTAATCATTGGTTCTATTGCGGCATTTAAATTTGTGTATAATGATTTATTTGGATCTATTGTGTGTAAATGTCTATGTTCTTGATAACAAGAATAAATCGCATTTAATGGACATGATGGATATGAGTAGATTGCCAGACTACCAATCCAACCTAATCTGAAAATAATTTCATTATGATGTAAATGATGATATTGAACTGTTGTGTCTTGAGGATTAATTCTATTATTAGAATCAGTTAATGATGTACCTAAATCCATTTTAAAACCTTCAATAGACTTTAATTTGTGACATAGAGTACTATTACATACAATATAAATTGTTACTCTTTTTTGCATAAATCATTATATAAGTGGACTCTGTCTTGAACCAATTCTTTCATTACATATTCAACTTCTGTTGGATTACATTCCTCTAATTGTTGATTGCATTTAGATACTGCTTTATTAACAACTAGCCGCCAATTGGTTTGATCTCTATTCAAATAGTGTAACAAGTCAATTGAATTAATACCTATTACAGCATAATTATTTAATACATTATTACAACATTTATATAGAAAATTATTCATTGTTTTCAATATTAGTATCTGCAACTATATTTTCAATTTGGTATGTAACCATACCATTAATTTCATCTAATTCTTTGTCAATCAATTCACCAGCTGCACCTTCACTACTTGCTTTTACAATACCACTAACTTGAACAGTAGCAGTCCATTTATAATCTTGAGTTGATTGTTCTTCTTTAATTATGTCTGTAAATTTTTTCATTTGTTTTTATCATTTATTTCTTTTTGATTGTCTATTAAAAAATAGAATAAGTCTTCCATTAACTCTGGATCAGATGTAGACCATTGTTCAATGCCATTTTCTTCGTATGTACACACATATTCAGTTAATACTGTATCGCCTGGTTCTAGTATTTGATAATCTGCATCATCATAACCTTTAACTGATTCTGTATAGTATTCAAATCCACAACTAAAATATTTTGTACCATCAACACTATCAATACACAATTCCGATTCTTTGCGACCAATTGTTTCAATCGAAAGATCAAAAGAGATTTTAGTCCTGTATTTACCACCTATTAATAAATCGCGTTTTAGCTGTTCTAAATCTTGTTTGATTCGATGTTCTTGTTTAAATTCTTCAAATAATAAAAATTTTACTTTCTTGATTTTCTGGTCCATTTAATATGTTGAATTAAATTTATTGTGTTTTGATCTTTTAAATGAGATATTACTTTTTTGTTATGTATTGGAGACAGTAACGTTACATCTGGCACATATACAATTGCACCTTCAACTATAACACCATTAACACCAATTAAATCATTTGAACGTTCAGTCATATATACATATTCTAATGGACTAGTACTTTGTAACATTGCTTCAGTATAACCAATTGGTGTTGCAAAACGTTCAGTAGGTAATCCTTGTAATTCAGATACAATACTGTCAATATTTTGTTGAACAAAAGGCACATTAATATTTTCAGGTGCTGCAATTGGATCAGTAAAAACATTTCTAACAAGATTAATAGTACTGTCTTTATCTAACTGAATATCTAAAGCACTTTGAACTACTTGTTCAACTTCACGTGCCCGTTCTGGATTCTGAATATATAAGAATTCTTGAATCTTTTTTATTCTGGCACTAGCTGCGCGCCATTCTTCTATATTTCTTAACATAAATTATATATTGAAAGCTTTAGGAATTTTTTCACTTAAATCGGACAAAGTTAAAACAGTCGATACTTTATCAGTTGCAAAATCAATTAAGGTCCAAGTTAATTTGTTTGTATTTTTATATAAAATAAATCGGTGACCACTTTGACCACTTTCACTCGTTTGAATAGCGTTTTGTAATGACCAAAAATGTTTAAATGGTCCATTACTATCAACAACTTCAATCCAGCCTGTTCTAGGCATTTTGATCAGAATGATCTTGTTTAAGATCCAAGTCTGTATTCTTTTAATCCAACCCATTGACTATTTAATTTATTTATTCGTTGTCGGCACAATTTAATAGATCTCCAATTTTCCACCTCTGTCCAGTCTGACCAATATGGTGTATCTAAAAGTATTTTAGACATTATATAAAGGTGTCCAGATTTTTGTGTCCTCCATTCAAAATCAATCCATTCTCTACACTCGATTTTATACCTCTTTTCTGATTTAACAAAAAGATCACATAATTTTTCAATTGGTGGTATTTCTAATTTCGTACACATTTTTATATAGTTTATATATAAAAAGGGTTAATTGGTAGACAGACTAATTTCCATTGAATTAAAAGCATATACTTTTTTTAGATTATTAGAAATCAGGCACCAATTTGCCTTAATTGATTTGTTTGAATGTTTCTGTTCAGTATCAATATGGTTCTTCTTATATCTAATCATAGTTCAAAGCCACTTAGTGCGTTACTATCTAAATCTTGATTTAAACTACCAACAACATAAGTTGTTATTTCTGCTTCTTGAGGTGCAGTTTGTACTGATTTAGACTCAGTCCATTTATTAATCCAATTGATTGGATTTTGAACTTTATCAAAAATTGGTTCTAATTTAATAATTTTCATTCTATTATTAGTTAACCATTTCATATATTGTGTTAAAATTTCAGCGTTTAAACCAAGCATTTGACCATCTTTAAAGATATATTGAGCCCATGCAATTTCTTCATCAGCAGCATCTTTAAACATTTGAACTACGATTGGTTGGCATTCTTTAACAACTTCTTGAAAGCCTTCATCTGGATTGTCCATTAAACATTTAATAATATAACTAGTAAAACCCATGTGTAAAGACTCATCTCTATTGATTGCTTCTATTATTTTTGCATTACCATGCATCCTTTTATTTTCAGCAAAACAATATGAACATGCAAATGATACATAAAATCTGATTCCTTCTAAAATATTAATTGATACTAATGTTAAATATAACGCCTTTTTGTTATTATGTAGTCGCTCTTGTTCTAATTGTTTTAATTTTTTACCAAAACACCAACTAAATGGTTCTTTTAGAATTGGCCATTCTTTACTCTTTTCTATAATTCTTTCAGCAAATGTTTGATCAGCTGCGTTTTGTTCAAACTGTTCAATCAACTTATCATAGTATTGAGTTACTGAACTTGCTCTTTTAATAATTTCTGGATCTTTTAAAACACCATCAAATATGGTGCTTGGATTGCTATAAATACCTTTGATAATATAAGTATATGAATAAGAATGTAGTGTTTCAAAAAATTCCCAAGTTTTGGCAAAAGCTTCAAATTCTGGATTACTAGACCATTTTAGCAGGTTATTAATACCTCTCGACTGAACAGTATCTAATACTATTTGATAGCCGATATTTAAGGTAAATATTTTTTGTTGAGCTGGTGTTAGTTGTTCAAAATCAGCTTTGTCTTTTTGAACACTAAATTCTTCTGGTCGCCAAAAATATGATAGTTGTTTTAAAAACTGTTCAAATAGATGTTTATATCTAAATTTGTCATACCGTTGAATACCTAAATTTTGACCAAAAAACAGTGGTTCTTTGGTAAAATCAACATCGTTTGTATTCATAATTTGTGAATTTTTATTCTCTTCTTGCATAAATCAATTATATGTTTTATTCTACTTTTATAAAAATTTAAATAATATTTATTCTAAATTATAAACTACAAGCACCGCTTTCACAACCTGTTGTATCTTCTTCTGCATTTTCAATATCTCGTTTGTCATCATTATTTGCATAATATAGTGTTTTTAAACCCATTTTATATGCATATAATACATCTTTTGTTACAGAAGTAACAGAAGTTCCTTCTGGCGTCCATTTATAAAAGTGGTTAGCTGAAATAGATTGATCGATCCATTTTTGAATTGTTGCACAAATATTAGTATATCCAGTATTGTCTGGCATATCAAATGCTAATTCATATTTATTTTTTAATTTAACTGCTTCAGGTGCAACCATTTTTACAATACCAGCATTTGATTTGCGAGATGATACTAAAGTTCTCATTGGGTCAATACCTTGAGTTGCATTTTGTACAACCGAATTAGACTCGGCTGGAAAGATACAAGATAAGACACTATTTCTTAAACCATGTTGTTTAATTCTGGTTCTTAAGCCTTCCCAATCACATTCTGGTTGACGGGTAAATAACTTATCAACATTTTTATTATAACGATCTATTGGTAAAATACCATCTGCATAAGTTGTTTTATGGAACCATTCACACTTACCTTGTTCTTCTGCTAGCTTACAACTAGCATCCAATAAACTCCATTGAATATGCTCAAATAGTTCATCTATTTTTGGTAAAGATGCAGGATCTGAATATTTTAAGTCATTTTTAGCTAACCAATATGCAAAATTAACAACTCCACAACCAATTGATCTGCGCTTTAACATTTTTTTAGCTGCATTAATTGGATATTCTTGATGACTAATTATAAAATCACAAATTCGGACCATATACTCACTACACTCATATAGTTCTTCTCTTGTTTTAATTTTACCTAAATTATGACCAGCTAAAACACAAAGAGCAACTTCACCTTCACTTAATGTTTCAGTTGCGGCTTCACTATCAATATCATATATTGATGTCATTTCTTTCACTGGAAGTACCACCTCTTGACATAAGTTCGATTGTTCTAAAAGTTCTTTAAATGGACTATTGGTATTAGCATTATCAGCAAAAAAAGCATAAATTCGAGCTGTTCCAATTCTCTCGGTGATAAATTGTGTCATTAAATCTTGAGCTTTAACCCATTTTTTATTAATTGATTTATCCTTTTCATATTTTAAATACAACTTATCAAACTCTTCATTCTTACCAAAAACAGCTTGCATATCTTTAACGTCATGTGGACTAAATAGTGCAACGTCTTTGCCTTCTAGGACACGTTGAAAAAATAATTTAGAAAAACAGATTGAATAGTCAATATGACGAACTCTGTTATCATCAGTACCTTTGTTGTTTTTAAGTACTAAAATATCTTCAATTTCTTTATGCCACCATGATATATGTATAGTGGCGCTACCACGTCTGAGTCCTCCTTGAGAACACGAATGAACTGAACTTTCCATTTGTTTTAAGAATGGTATTAATCCAGTATGTACAACTTCGCCTGTTCTAATTTTACTGCCTTTAGCACGAATAGAACCAGCATGAATACCAATACCTGCTCGTTTACTAACATATTTTGTAATTGCAGCATTAGCATAAATAATAGAATCTAAACTGTCACCAGCTTTAATTAATGTACAAGAACTATATTGACGTGTTGGTGTTCTGATTCCGGCAATAACAGGAGTTGGTAAACTAATTTTTTGAGTTGTCATTAAGTCATAACATTTCTTAACACGTTCTAAGCGTAAGTCTCTATTTGGTTCTTTCATAAACACCGTCATTGCAATTAGCATATAAGCATATTGTGGTGTTTCATATAGTTGTCCATTTGAACGGTCTTTTACTAGATATTTATCTAGTAACTGTTGAATTCCAGCATAAGTAAATTCATAATCTCGCTTATGTTTAATATATAAATTAAGTATTGAAACATCTTCTGGTTGCCACCATTCTAATATTGTACTATCATATACACCTAAAGCTATATTTTTTGTAATTACATTCCACAAATGTGGCATTGCTTCGTTTGTTTTTACTTCAAATATTTGTTTTCGTATTAAATAATTTAGCAAATTTCCGGCTACCCATTGATAATTAGGTGTCTTTTCTGAAATCATATCAACTGCCGATTGAATTAAAACAGTATGTATTTGTTCCGTTTTAATACCAGGAAAAAATTGTATTTGAGCATTCATCGCAATATCAGATGCAGAAACACCTGTAATTCCGTCAACAGCCCATTCTAAAACCTTATTAATTTTTTCTTCATTTAATTCTTCTTGTTGACCATTTCTTTTTGTTACTTTCATATATCAGTTAAAATTTTTATAATTGTCTTTTATATATCACAAGGGTCTACTAATGTTTATAATTTTTAAAGTAAACCAATCAGGTTATATGTGTCTTATTTTTTTATGTATTTACAATTATATATTTTTATGTGTATTTTAAGCAATTAAGAATCAACTAGATATATATAAGATATAGACAATAAAGATTTATATCTAGTTTAATTTTTTTTTTTTATTATTTTTATATTATTGATTATCAATTAGTTATAAATAATTTTATTTTTAACATATAGTTTTACAAATATTTATATTATATTTGTATTATGATAAAAGCAAAAACAACATTAAAATCAACGCTTGAAGAATACGGATATAAATTGAGTGATTTAATTTATCCATCGAACGGACTTGAAATGGCGATAGAAGAAGCTATGAAAAGACACGCTGAATTTTATCATGAAAGCAAGGTTAAAAAATTGAATAAACCTACTGTTATAAACAGTCAATTTAAAAGAAAATAAATTAATTTAAAAGAAAATAAATAAATTATTGTTTACATTAAAAAGAGATTACAACGATTCAATTATTTTGGTCGCAAATAATCACAAAGACTTAGAGGATTATTTACGTTCAAATTATGATTTTCATAAAATAACAGTAAGAGATGATTCAGTTAGTATTATTGCTCGTGAGGGTTATGAAACAGAATTTGGTAAACTTGAATGGATACGTCAAGTTTAATTGCCTATAACATAACACGTGCGACTTGCGGGAGTACGGATCAATTAAACAAAATGTATTATGAAAAAAGATAAAATATGAAAACAGACTCTAAAAATAACAACACATCCACTGAGACAAATAATGTATTAGCTGTTCGTTTTATTTCAGAGAATATTATAGTGGATAGATTTCCTATTGTAAAAGAAATAAAAGCAGGAGTTAAACACAGTGTTACTCTCTCATTTTGCGTGGGCAGACATCACAACTAAATATGGAAGCATTCATAACAAAACAAGAAAAGAAACTTTACAAAGCGTTACAAACCTTGTTGACCCACTCAGTTGATTCAATAGGGCTACCAAAGAAAGCAACATCAAAGCAACTTTACAAAGCAAGTAAAGCACTTAATGATTATGATAAATATCAACGTGAGCACCGAGCTCAGGCAAAGCAAAATTGAGTATAAATTTTTGCACTGGAATGTGTCTGAGGCAGTTAAATATTTTAAATAAAAAGTGATGGAAAATTTAAACATTGAAAAATTGATTGAAGATTTATGTTGTGTAAATCCAAAATACGACAAAGCAGATATTGAAAGACTTGAAAAGGAATTTAACTGCGAGATAAGTTACTCAACTGAAAAACACCACGAATTGCAATTAACTTATTTTTATGAAATTGACTTTGGTAAAGAAGAAAACTTTTATATTGAAATTGAAATTGGAATAAATAATGGAACGCAAGTAAATAGTGCTGAATGGGGAACTAATACTTTGAGCAAGACAAAAACTATTGAACTGCTTAAAGACGTTATTTTTAATGATGAAGCATTTGAAATGTGTTATAATGACAAAGAAGAAAATAAAAATTTTACTAAACAGAAAGCAAAGATAATTTTTGAAAGAGAAAAACATAAACTTATTGAACTACACCGAAAACAAAGATATGACAATTATGTTACTGGAGGTGGAACAAATAAGACTGACAAATACTATAAAGACGAACTTTCAAAATTATCTGAAATGGGAGTGTTTTGGGAATATGTGTATGAAGAAAAAGAAGTTGATTGTAATTTTGTTTAGATGCGGTGGCTTTTATTTATTTAACATATTTAATTGAAGCTAACGTCCCATAGCTATGCGAAGTGTTCAATTAGAATTAATTTAAAAAATACAGTATAAAAAAAAATTAAAAAGATTGATACTACACCAGTTAAAGTCCGTTAGAATTATAAATAATTAAAAATAAAATATATGAGCGATTTACTTAAACAATACAAAGGCGAACAATCAAATTATGATTGTTTAAAAGCAGAACTTCAAAATGTAATTGAAGAGCTTGAAAACGTAAACAGGTTAAAAGTTACAAATGAATTTGCAGAAGATATTTTGCAAGAAATTAAAAGTATTAGGTTATCGATAATGGGTATATGTGATTAATGTGTTGGCTAATTGATGCTAACGGGTGAAGCTATATGAAGATGTGTGTAGCGATGTAAAAATAGTCTATAAAAGATAAGGTATAAAATTTACGACTTATGAAATGGATAAAACCAACAAAGACAAATTAATCTCATTAAACGTAAAAAAAAAATGTTGGAAATGATAAAAAAAAAAAAAAATAAATAATCCATTAAACTTTTTATTATTAAATTTAATTATTAATAATAAATACAACATTTTTAATTAAATTAATAAAATATTTATTCAAAATATGTTATTCATTTTTAAGTTATTGATAATCAACAATTTATAAAATTCAACATACTCTATATCAATAGAAACATTATATTTACAACATGAAAAGTGATTATATAGCAAAAACAAAATTACCAAATTGTCCGAAAGAATCAATAATAAAATGGAATGGTTCATATTATATTTATGCTGCAAACGGGCAAAGATGTCAATATGATGTTGAAAATGAACCAGATTTTTTTAAACTTATTAAACCAGCTAAATATGTTAAAGGTTTTAAATGTGCTATAAAATTAAATGGTATAATTCAAACATGTAAGCCTGGAAATATTTCAGGTTATGCAATATTAAGTTCTATTAGATATTCTAAGTCACAAGAAATAGAAACAGAAATAATCGATTGGTGTCCAGATATTGAAAAATATGTTATTAAGCATGATAATAAATATTTATTGGTTAAAGAAGCAGCAATTACGCCAATTATTAATTATTGGTTTATAAATTCAACAATGGATGTATGTCAAATCCGTTTAGGCAAAGACAAAGAAAAAGATAGAAAAAGAAAACAGAGTGGTAATTTCTTTAATAATAAAGAATGCTGTCAAAAGGCGCTAAGTAGTGTTAAAATTGTATTATTTGAATTATTATAAAGTTATGAAAAAGATAAAAACATTAAAACAGCTAAAAGAAGATTTCTATATTTCAGTAGATAAAAAGAAAGTATTGCTATATACAAAAGAACCATGCAATACTAGTAGAATGGTACATAAATATCTGTGTAGTTTAGATCGAATCGATAGAAGTTTTCAATTAGTTGGTAAAACTATTACAGATCGAGCAGACTTATTAAAAAGAGTAAAAGAGTTTATTGAAAGTTTGCCTTATGATAGCGAATACTATCATCCACTCTGGAGAAAAGAGTGTTTTTGTCAATTTATTATTATTGATTGGATGAGTTCCATTGGTTTCAATTATTTAGGTAACGGTTACGACAGAACTGAATGTTTTTTCAAATTAAAAAGACACGGAATTTATAACAATACGATTAGTGATACTGTATCAATTAAAGGATTAGACAGTTTAGATTCTAAAGTAGAAATTATTTTACATACAGATAAATACTCGTGGGTTAAAATAGAAAGTGACAGAGAACCAGAATCTATTAAAAAGGCTGTTTCTTCTCTATTAAAACCATATTGTTTAGACCAATCTGTATCTTTATTGTTGTTTGCCGATAAATTAGAAAAAGAAATGTCAAATGCTGATGTTTTATTATCTCAAATTAAAGAATATGATATTCAAACACAACGTGTAGAATTAAAGAGCAAATTACTAGAATTAGCTAATCAATTATAAGTGGCGCAAAAAACATTATTATTAGCATCTTTAAATTTAAGATATGGAAACAATATATTTTCAAACAAAAGGAATAAGGCCACAATATTGTGAAGTTGGAATAATACACAAAAGTGACCCTGAATATATTTGGTATTTAGACGAACCTTGTAAAATTTTAATTAGTGAGGTTAAAATCATACCAAAAGAGAATGTTACTTATGACAAAAAAAGTCGGTCGTATCTTGTTCATAAAAGCAGCTTATAATATTATCAGGCTTAGAGAAGTGTTTTTTTATGGATTAAAAATATAAACAAAATGAAAGAAAAACGAATGAGATAGAAATACAAAGAGAAATTTTAAACCAAGTTATTAAAAAGACTATTAATAGAATTAAGGAACTTCAAATAAGACTTGAAGCTGAAAAACAAGATAGACACAATTTAGGTATGTTTGAAGCGCAAACTTACCACTAACGTTTTCGGTATAGCCGCACAATGGTTTATTAACTTAAAAAAATATAAAATGGAAGAATTAAAAAACAAAGTAGTTGACAGCGGTAAAATTAAAGAACTTGTTGACTATTTGGCGAAAGAAGCAAATGGTAATCACACAGAGTTTAGAGTAGTGATTTACGAAAACGGTACTGGCTATGCTCACGTTATGAATCGAGATAGTACAAGTTTGAATTTTGAACTACCAAGTTTTTTTATTAAGCGAAAGGAATAGTTTTGTGTATATAGTGTGTTATAAGGTTATTTTAATGCCACTTATGCTATGTTAGTTTTAGTTGCTTTGTTTGGGATTTAAAAATAATTTAATTATGAGTAGATATAGAGATAATTCAGGAATAGATAATACTTGTCCAAAGATTAACGAGGTTATTTCAGCTGTTGATTCTGTTAATTGGGACGAAGATAGTTATTGGGATGCGAAAATAATAACTGAAATAATGGAGAAAATTCGCAAAGCTAACTCTGATTTAAGAGATTGGGGAAACCAAATGTGTAGGGAACGAGATGAGTTACAAGATCAATTAGATGATTTAGAAAAGGAAAATAAAAATCTAAAATCAGATATTGATTATTACGAAAAAAAAGTTAATGAACTTGAAAACAAAATCAATTCACTTGAAGACGAGCTTAGTTGTGTATTGGAGTCAGTTGAATCTAATGGATAAGTATTGGAGTAGTAAAACAAAAAGTGGCATCTGTGAGCCTAAATATTAACTAAATTTAAATTTTAAAAAAATGAAAAACGATTTAACACCTTTTGAAAAAAATATATTAAAATCAATTAACTTAAATAATAACACAAATTATAATCATAAACATCTTATGGAGTGGAACAGTAAAAAAGAAACACTTGAAAAAAACATACAAGAAGGAGAGTTGATTTATGAGTCGCTTGGTTGTTATGTTGCAATAAAGCCCTAAATAAAATAGGTTAAATATACCTATAATGAAAAATTAATTAAAAAAAAATATGATAACTAAAGAAAAACTAACAGAATTAGGTTTTGAACAAGGAAATTCAACTAAAGATTGGAATGAATGTTTTTTTGGAAATTTTATCTACAAAACAGCGAAAATTGTTTATTTTTAAATCCAGAAACTGGACAAATTGATATATCTAATTCTAAAGACCAAGATTTTTATATTGCTAAGAAAATTAACACTCTTGAACAATTAGTTATAATTATTGATTTTCTTTTTGATTACAAATTATGTTAGAATCAGTATCTTACGTCCGCTTATTTGAATGGAATATTAAAGAAAAACATTTTCTTAATTTTACATTTTATTGTTTAATTGGTCATCAAAGTAATGATCTTGTTTATGGAGCTCTATATAAAATTAATGAGAATCAATACGTTTTTCAACAACATAAATGGATAGAACTTAATAAAGGAAAATCAGTGCCTAAAGTTGTTGCTGAAATTAATTATAAACATAAATTGGTTGGGCCTGAAATTTGGAATAGTTTTAAAAAGTTAGATCAGGCTGAGTATTTTGGTAGAGAAATAAATGATGAAAAATCATTATTTTGATTTCTTCCATTCTTTATAATCATTCCAAACATCTTCATCAGCCGATCTTGCATTACCACTACCTGTAATCCAACTATTAACACGACCCATTGCCCATTGATGTTGACTTGCACCAGGTCGATGCCCAGTTTTCCAAGCAGCTAAACCTCTATTATAAACTTGTTTAAGAAAACGAAATGGTATTCCAGTCTCTTCTGATTTATTTTTTAATCCTTTTTCCCAATTTTCTTTCTTTTCATTCTTTCCATATTTTTTATGATATGCAATAGTAGCAGGTGATAATTTGGTTGAATGTGTAGGTTTAGATGTGTTGCCGTGTTTATGATCAGCAGGCCAATCATTATAGGCACTACTATCATCATCAGCTTTTTTAGAATGTTTATTTATTTCATCCTTCATTCTCTCCTTATCAGCTTTAGTTGGAGCACTTAGATATGCCGGATTTATTTTTTTTTCTCAGAAACATCATCATATATTAAACATGTGTGAACTTCTTCAATATCATCAGCAGATGTTGTAATATGATCTACAGCCCATGGATCCAATGTCGATAACTTATCTTCAGGTAGTTGTAACAATTCTTCTAACTGATCTTTCATTTTTTGTAGTTTTGGCAACATCATATAATTGTAACCAACTGAATGTTTATGCCATGTTCTTCTTTAAATTGAGAGCAAATACATTGATCTGCACATTGACATGCAGAATTATTGGTATAAATATCGCCAATTGATTCTTTAAAATCTTTTAATTTTGTTATTATATTTTTATATATTATGGATTTATTTTAAAAAGACTAGATTCAGTTACTATTTTAAATTGAAAGCCTCTAGATTGACACCATTCTTTAGCAAAATGCCATTTATGATTATTTTTTGTCCAGGTTTGACTTAAATATTCTAGTGATCTCATTTTAGAAGCAGAAATATGGCCTTTTGGCACAATTGGTTCTTGTGTTTCTTGTTCTGGTTTTATTTCAACTATAAATGTTCCTTTTACTGTTTCCATATAAAAATCAGGAATATATGTTCGTTGTTTGCCTTTAAAATCAATATATGTTATTCTATGTATCTCTGAGCCCCATTTTAAAACACCAGTATTTAGATCACAATATTTCATAAATCTAAGCTCCCAGCTTGATCTATAATAACATTCATCAGGATTACCGATATATTTTAAAGGGTGTTGAAGTTTATACAAACCTTGTTTGTATTCAGTTTGACTTGACGGGATATGTTTAGACATATTCTATACAGTTTAGATTTCTATGTTGTGTAAATTTTATATAATTTTTAATTTTAATATCTTTAGAAATATCAGAATAAGTAATCATCTTTATATTTTTATATATTGTTTACAATCAATATAATTGTTTATAATGAAATATATGTTGTTACTATTATTTTTATTAACTGGTTGTAAAAGTTTGTTGATTAAAGAATGGACTGATAAATGGAATATTCGTCATCAGTTATGGAAAAAACAATAAAACTGGTGTAATAGACACCGTAACTGTTGATTTAAATCAACGTTCGTCTCCTACCGATTTTACAAAATAAACATTTATCCAACGTTTTTATATAATTGTTATGAGAATGAAAACAAATTTAACTAATTTTACAAAATTTGCTAAGGAGCGTAGGGTTCAGCAAAGTCAAATTAATAAAACATTTGGTTATACAACATCGCCAATGGTTATTGAAGAACGTCAACTAAATGCATCTACAATATCAGTATTTGACCGTTTAATGATGGATAGAATTATATTTTTAGGTGAAGAAATTGATGATTTTGTAGCTAATATTATTAATGCACAGCTGCTGTATTTAGATAATGAATCTGAAAACACAGAACCAATATCAATCTATATTAATTCGCCTGGTGGTAGTTGTTATTCAGGCTTAGCAATATATGATACAATGCAAATGATTAAATCTCCAGTTCACACATATATTATGGGCTTGGCTGCTAGTATGGCCTTTGTTTTAGCATGTTCTGGTGAAAAAAAGCATAGATATTCATTAAAACACAGCAGAGGTATGATGCATCAGCCTTTATCAGGCATTTCTTTTAGTCAAGCAACTGATATTGATATATTTAATAAAGAAGTCCAATCAATTAAACAAGATATGGCTGAAATAATTTCTAAACAAACTAAAAACGATTTACAAAAAGTTCTAACTGATATGGACAGAGATTGTTGGATGAAAGCTGATGAAATGATCAAATATGGCGTTATTGATAAAATAATTAACAAATAAAATAGCTCAATTTAAACAGGTTTGTTTAGATTTAGAAACTATGTTAATAAATTTATAATTTATTTGCTCTATTTTTAAAAATTTCAGCAATATGTGGTAAATTTAATTTAGTAGCAGCATTTGCTCTATTATTTGCTTTTTCTTTATTATCAATAGAATTGGCCATTATAGTTGCTAATTGAATTTCTTTAGATTTGTCACCTTTAGCTTTATCAATTATACCTTTAATTCTTAATGTGTCTTTATCATCACTATCGTTGTTTGACATTTTAGAAACTAATTGATTGCCATTTACAGTTTGCATAATGGCTATCATATCTTTTAAATCGTTTCGCATGTCTTTTTGATTATATTCAACTTTTAACCATTTCTGAAAATCAGAATCAGATATTTTATTTAATTCATTCTGAAAGAATTGACTAGCTGTTGATAAATATTTATGCAAATCTTCTTCAGATTTTATTCCTTCTAAATATTCTGCTACTTTACACACAATTTCATCATCTGTAACTTTACTCATTTTTGCCATTGCTAACATACGATCTCCAACAATTTCTAGCAACTGAGGACTAGCTAAATTAAAATTAGTTCTACCATTTGTTCTAGCATCAACTCTAGGATTTCGCATATCAACTTCAGTTTCCAAACTACACCAAAATTCCCAATTAGAATTTCTACTATTTTCCCACATACCATCTGATATTTGACCAGATAATTCATTATCCCATAAAACTTTTTGAGTAAAATTTCTAAAATAGATAGTACCTCTAGATTCTCTATTTTCTAAAACTAATTTAAATTTGTCTATTGTCGTAATCATAAATTATATATTGTAAAAATAATATATAATTTATGAAAAATGAAATTATAGGAGAAAAAATTAAAAAAGATTGGTTACCTAAATATTTATATCATATTAGTCCACAATCTAATAGATCACTAATAAAAAAATCTGGTATTATACCAAAAACCGGTGGACGAACAAAATTAAATTTATCATATTCTCCGAGAATTTATTTAGCTACTAGTTTAATAGCAGCTTATTCTTTAATGGAAGAATTCCAAAATTGGAAAGATGAGGAATATGATATTTATGAAATTGATACCAAAGATCTAACAGATGATTTTTATGATGATCCTAAATTTATGCATGGTGTTTTTACAACTCAATCTATCTCTTTTAATAATATCACTAAAATAATAGATCCAAAAACATTGTATTTCGATCCTGAAGATATAGAACAAATCTATTTACAAGATTGGCATGATTATGAACCAATAGAACCAAAAGTTAAAGAAATGATTACTACAATTCAAGATTTTAAACTCCATTTAGAAAAGAAAAAACGATTAGAATGGAATGATAGTGACGCTCCAGATGCTAATGGGCGATTTAAAGAATATGGAATTAAAAAGTTGGCTCGTTGGCTAATTAGAACACGTAATCGAGATTTAAAAAGAATTGTTGGCAGTTTAAATCAACAAATTGCTTTTAATAAAAACGATGAACCAGAATTTGCTGCTAAAATGAAAAAAACAAGGAAGGAAGTTTATCGTCAATTAGGTAGAGAAGATCTTTTAGATTAAACTTTTAAACCAATTATTTAAAGCTTCAAGTTGTGATTGATGAATCGGTAAATTCTTATCATAAGCACTAATCCAAATGAATTGATCACACTCTGGGAATGGACTAGTTATTCCATTATCTACCATTGAGCTACAAACTAATTCCTGTTCTAAAACACCTGATTCTATTTCTAGAACCCAAGAATATAACTTTTTTGGTTTCTTTTTATATTGAATTGGTTCTAATTGAGCTAATACTTTATGCTTATAACAATTTAAAATGATTCCTGTTTCTTCTTGTAGCTCTCTAACTGCTGCTTGGTAAGAGTCTTCACCAACATCTGCTAATCCTTTTGGAATAGACCAAGTATTAGAACCTGTATTTTTACAAATTAAAAACTTATCAGCTACAAATAAGAATATGCCATGCGTCTGTTCCATTTATAATAATTTCCAATATTTAATTTTTACAATGTTCCAAGTTCTAAATTCAAATCTCAAATCTTCTACTCATTTTTTAAATTGTTTATGTCAAGCCGCAAAATGAAGTATTAAGAACAAATTGTCACATGCCTTGTGAATTAAATTTAACCAAAAAAGCATCACGACTGCTCCAAACTTCACTATTACTATATGCTTTTTGATATTCCTCATTCAATCTTCTTTTAAACTCACTCACCAAACTTTCAATAGCTTCTCCGTTCATAGGTTCAACTGCATGAAAATGTACTCTTATTCCTTTGTGTATTCCAGCTTGATAAGCAAGTTTCATTTGTTGCTTAAAGTAATTTTTGGAATACCAAATTTCTTCTTTTCCGTTTCGTTCTCTTATTAAAGTGTCCATCGCTTCTTAATTTTTACAGCCTATAACAAAATATAACCAAAAATGGGAGCTGTGTGCCATCATTTAGCTATTATGCTTCTAATTTACTTTTGAAGTAAGTTGGGTTCAGTAATTTAAATCAAGCCTACGCACCAGTAACGGTATGTACTTTACCGTATCTCATTTCTTCTTCAATCCCAATAACTAAATCTTTAATTTGCTTTACAGCTTTTTCGGTTGCATTCTTAATTATTGTGTCAACACTTCTTCCTTTAAATAACATCTGCTCACATCTTGCTCATTCAAATAATTCATCACCTTTTAAAATTGACTTCATAATTTTGTTTACCACTTCATCAGGGTTTCCAGTTATTGAAATCTCAATAAATAATTTATCACCTATCTTTTCTGCAAAATGCAGAGTGCTTTCATTTTTAGCTTCCATTGCTTTAACTTTTTATTATGTTTCGTATCTACTCTATTTTAGTGTCTTCTATTATCGAAAATGCTCCTTTATGAATTTCTATTACCCTATCAAAATGTTTTCGATTTAATTCAGAATGATGAATGATCATAATATTAATACCTTTTTCATTAGCCCATTTTTTAACTAATTTTAACACATCTTCAATGCCATCAATATCAACAGAAGCAAATGCTTCATCTAATATTAAAATATTAATAAAACGCGATAATCTAGTCATTTTTAGATATGCAAACATGATTACTAAATTGACTTTTTTAGCTTCACCTGTTGATAATGTGTCTGGATCTATTTCATTGCCCCATTCATAAATATGCGCATCAAAATCAGAATCTAATTTAACAGAAAATCGTGTATTTAATTCAATTAAATCTTCACCAATAAATGAATTTAGAGTCGGCACTATTTCTGCTATAATATCACGTTTAATACCTTTTTCGCCCCATATTGGTAATAATAATTCATGTACTGTTTTTAATTGATCTAATTTTAGAAATTCTATTTCTATTTGGTCTTTTTCAGATTGGACAGAAGCAATACTTTGTACAATTGGTTCTACATCTGGTACTGACCAATCTTTACTCTTTTTAATTTCAGTTTTTAGTTCTGTTATTTTAGTAATACAATCTTGCCAATTAATATCTATTATAGATAGTTTTGATTTAGCTTCATTTATTTCATCGTTATTATCTGCAACAGTTTGATCTAATTCTTTTAATATTTGATCAATACTAACTTTTCTTGTATGTAGTTCTTCTTTTATTGCTAAAGCAAATGATAAATCAGTACCGCATGTTGGACATTTACCACTATTAAATAATTCGATTTTACTTTCAACGTCTCTTCGATCTCTGGCGGCTTCAGCACGTTTGTTTTTTACTTGTTCTAGCTCTGTCTTCAGTAATTCGATACCAGTTTGAAATCTTTCTCTTTTCTTTTCTAACTTTTCATATACAGGTCTTAGCTCTTCTAAAGATCTTTTTAATATCTCTACTTTGCTAGCAGTGTCATTTTCTGCTTTTTCTCGGATTTGTTGAATTGATGATTCTAACTGAGCAATTTGTCGATCATAATTAAAAATTTGGCCTTTTAAGCCACTCCAATCCGCTGCACTCTTTTGGGCCAAACTTTTTAATATTTTATGCAATTGATTGACTTGTTCTAAATTAAATAACTTATCTAAGATTGAACGTTTATCTTCTGGTGATAAGTTAATAAAATCTTTGAATATATTAACATTAACAGATATAAATGATTTAAATGTTGCAAAATCATAACCTGTTATTTGATCAATTCGTTCTTGTAAATTGCTTGCTTTTGTATTTGGTTTACTGTTTTCTAGCAATTCTGTTTTTAGACTACCTTGAAGTTTACGCTTAATTTCTATTTGATAATCTAATGTACTAAATTCGACACCAGTTTCACCATTACCATTAACGCGATTTGGTATTAACTTTTGACTTAATCTCTTACCACGTTTATTTAAGCATTCTCCAAAAAGTGCTAAATCTAAAGCAGATAACATTGATGTCTTACCATTACCATTTTTAGCTGTTATTAAAAAAAGTTCACCTTTATCTGGATGGAATTCGACACATTGTACTTGATCGCCATACGAAAACAGATTTTTCCACCACCATTTTTTAATTTGTACTTTCATTTTTCAATTTTAATAATTCATTTTTAGACCATTTAGATAAGATTGCTGTGCATAATAAGTTTGGATCGATCTCTTTATCATCTACAGAAACAAAAGAATCTAATGTTGGATGAACAAAAAGAATACATTCATTCCTGTAATTATCATAACCAAACTTAAATATTAGTCCGAGTCCATTAATTGGATGATTGCATTTAATTTCGCCTAACAGTTCACCATATTCTATCCATAATTGGTTCATTACAACAATTATATAAATTACAAACAATATATAAAAAAATGATAACATCGATTAAAGTATTTAAAGAGGTCTTTAAGCCACACAATTTGGCCGCTCGTCAACAGGAGTTGAGAGAGCAAACAATAAAGATGTTAGGTCAAGAAGTTGTTGATGGTGATTTAATAGTAGAACCTTGGGTGTTAGAATTAAATTTTGATAAAATAAGAATAAAACATATTAAAGGTGATTTAGATATACATAATTTAAAATTAAATGAAATACCAGAATGGATTAGTTTAATAAAAATTGATGGCGATTTTGATTGTAGTATTAATAATTTATTGGATCTTAAAAACAGTCCAAAAACACTTTTAGGATCATTTTATTGTAATACAAATACATTAACGTCTTTAAAAGGTTGTACAAAAATGATTGGTAAATCATTTGTATGTAGAAATAATAAATTAACTTCATTAGAAGGCGGTCCAGAATGGGTTGGTAATGATTATATTTGTTCAGAAAATAATTTAAAGTCAGTTAATGGTATTGCTGATAAAATTAATGGTGATTTTATATGTAAAAATAATTCTATAAAATTATTTAAAAATGATATTTATTCATATATAACAAAAGTTGGAGGAGATATTATTTTAAAATGATAGAACAATTTAAAGAATTAATTAAAAATTTAAGCTGGTCTGATATTAGTTGGACACATAGATATGGAATAAAGTCTCAATACTGTGCTCAATTTCCAACTGAGATTGAGGTATTAAGATCTGCAATACAAGGTACTACTAAGCCTGGTTCATTGGATTGGCATTGTTGGCAATTTTATTTTAAAGATATTTATCAACCATTAAATCGTATTCATTTTCAACATGGTATACCTAAAGTGCTAAGAGGTATAGGATTTGGAACAAAACTATACAGATCTTTAATCCAACATCTTGGTTATGCTTCATCTGAACCAAATAGTTCAGAAATGGCAACTAAAGTATGGCAAAAATTGGTTCTAGACAACTCATTAAAAACCTATCAACACAACGGTTGGACTTTATGTATAGCAGATCCTAAACTTGAAAAGGTTGCATTACAGACATGGCAATCAGCATTGCGATCAGAATTAGGCTTGGTTATTCAAGAATCATTAACTAAAGTAGATTCTATTTGGCGTACAACTTCAAGTGAATGGTTAGATAATTTAATTAATAAAGGTTGGATTCAAACACATGGTAAAAAATTTATATCTTTATCACATGAACAGGATAGTGGAGGTCAAGATAATTATGGTGATGTTACTATTCAATTTAATAAAGATCTATTAGATCAACAAGGTTTAATTGATGTATGGTATGAACCTAAATTTTTTGAAAAGTTTCCAGATGTATGTAAACATATTACTGGATTTAGGAATGAAACTGAATATTATTCTAATTTAGGTGTTAAAAGCAAACAAGAAGCATGGAATCAAGGTCAATTATCATGGGAAGATTTAATAGAATCATATCAAGATGAAGCTGAATTAGTAATTGAAAAAATAGTTTTAGTTCCAAATTTAATCATATCTGTTACTGGAAATGCATCAAAAAGTGCACAAAATTGGTTAAAGTCACATAAAATCGGTTTTAAACCTTAATATATAAATTAATAATTTTTAATCTAAAATATGAAAATAGAAATTAATGGCTTCTCAATTGAAGTAACAACCGATGATCAAAACTTAAGTATTAAGATTTCTGATGCTAATGGTAAAGAATTAAGTAGTAATACTTATAGTCAAAAAAGTACAATTGAAGAACCAAAACAAGCTCCACTACCAAGTGCTGAAGAAACCGCTTCAACAGAAACTGCTTCAACAGAAGTTGAAGAAGGACTAATTCCAACGTTTGAACAATTTAAAAAGAGTTTAAAAAAATAAATAAATTATTTTTGTAAAAAAGGCCATCTATTCTAATAGATGGCCTTTCAATATTTATATTAATTTATGCTTCTACGGCTGTTACAATTTCAGTCATTTTAATTAGTTCAGGAATTTGAATAAATTCTTTTGTTGACATACCAATACAACCTCTAGTACTACGAAAACCTGGAATTTTAGCTTTCATACTGTTTTTCCAATCTTTTTTAGCTTTTTTTAAGTCTGCTCGTTCTAATTTTGACTTTTTTAACTTTGGTTGAGCTATAATAGCTACTGAATCGTTTGATGAGTATTTCATATATTTTTGAGTTTAAACAATTATATAAACTCTTTAAATATTTAGGAAATATCTATTAGACCTCTATGATAGTTTTTCTTAAATATATTTTGTAGTTGATGTAAATAACATATTTTTTGACTTCTTGGATCTAGCTGATCTATGGTTGGTATGTTAAAAGTTTGATCACCTTTTAAGTCAATTTCAATAATAATTGAAACTGTCATATCAATTTCTTCTTCCGGTTTATATAAATGATACACTGTTTTAATATTACATTT
>Ga0116193_1000390_pt1 | contig 42287 bp, 37 predicted proteins | sample AD_UKC115_MetaG_FD_89892 | JGI IMG/M metagenome (GOLD analysis project Ga0116193, IMG submission 89892) | Active sludge microbial communities of municipal wastewater-treating anaerobic digesters from Hong Kong - AD_UKC115_MetaG | ecosystem: Engineered > Bioreactor > Anaerobic > Digestate... | reverse complement strand
CTATCCTCTTATCTTAATAAAAATCACCGTATTATGGAAATTGAATGGCCTTTTATAATGTAAGACCCGAATTGCTGGATTAAAGGTTGCGAAAAAGTCCACTTTTTCAGTGGTTTCGGATTGGTACGTTGTCCCATTTGTTTATCGATACTGCTAGAGCAGGCTGATAGTCGTGCTCTGGTAGTATTATTTTTTGCCGGAATGCGCAGTATCATACGCCAACTTCGGGAAACTCCGGTTCAAGACAGAACAAAAACAGCATTATATCTCTTTCACAACCTATTATCAGAGAATCAAACTTATCCGATATAAATAGACGAAAGCACAATGATATTATTGAAGTAAAAAAGAAGGTATATCTCTGCATTAGAATATTAATGAAAAGGAGATTTTAAATGAAAAAACGAGTTTTAGTTGTATTACTTATTTTGTCTATGTTTGTTACAGAAACTGTATTTGCCTTGTCTTGGGATAATTGTGTTTTTGAGCTTTTGCGAGGCACGAAAGAAATTGCCGGATTAAAAGCTTTTGACGACTACATCGTAGGTGAAGTAATTGAAGTTGCCAGATTAACCCTTGGCTATTGGAAACCGGAAGGAGGCCAAATACATTACGGAATTGATGAAGGTGTTAAATACTTCGTAGATGGTCAAGAGATTACGGATAAATATGAGTGCACAACAGTAGGTGAGCATACAATAACTTTAAAAAAAGATAATCTGGTAGCAGAAAAAGGCTTTCATGTTATACCAAAGCTACAAGGCAATAAGCTTTCTGAGATCGCACTGGTTAACCCTCCGGCAAAAATAAGGTTTCGTTCAAATCTTGACTCATTTAATCCTGAAGATATAGTGGTAAAATGTAGTTTTGCAGATGGCGAGCCAGATCAGCTCTTGAGTTATAATGAGCTTGCGTTTTATAGTGTGCCACGTAATAAGGCAGTGAGAAAATTTGATGAAGCTACGCCAATATACCCCGGATATGTTTTTACAATACCAGAAGAAAAGGATGTGATAATAAGAGTTGCAAGCCAATCAATACGTGTCCCGATAACAGTTATATCGGCGACTGAAGGGGCTTCGAATACACAAATGCTCAAAGAGCCTTCTCAGCTTGAATATATTGTGGGCGAAGGCTTTAAAATGAGTGATTATGTTGTAAGATGTTACTATCCTGATGGCAGTGTTAAGGATTATTCAGATAATAACATTGTGGTAACAGCTAACGGTGTTAGAATGTATGATGGATACAAATTTACCAATGCAGGCGAAAAAAAGCTTGTAATTAAGTTTGGTGATTTTAGACAGCAATATACGCTTTATGTCAAAGCTAAAACAGAAGTGGTAAAAATACCGAAAAATTTGTGGTATAGAGTGGGCGAAGGCTTTAGAATGAGCGAATTTACCATAAGATGCAACTATGAAGGCGGAACCTTTAAGGATTTTTCGGGCAAGGAATTATCCATCACAGCAAACGGCGTAAAAATGTATGAAGGATATAAATTTCAGACGCCGGGAAATAAAAAGCTTGTTGTAAAATATGGAAGCTTTTCGAAAGAATATACGTTGAAGGTTGTAGATTCAAACAGTCCCATTATAGAAATTGCAAAAGAACCTCTCACCTTTAATTACAGGGTAGGCGAAGGATTCAGGATGAGCGATTATGCGGTAATTTGCAAGTATAGTGACGGCACCTCGAAGGTGTTTACCGGATCTGATTTATCCATTACCGCCAATGGAGTAAAAATGTATGAAGGGTACGCTTTTAAGCAAGTCGGCTCGAAGAAGCTTATCGTAAAATATAGCGATTTTAGCAAGCAGTATACATTGAATGTTAAAAATGCGGGCGAGGCAGATGAAATAAGTGTAACTATTGACGGAAATCTTGTAAAATTTGATCAACCTCCTGTAATAAAGGACGGTCGGACTCTGGTGCCACTTCGTGCAATATTTACTCAGCTTGGAGCAACTATAGATTGGAACCAGGATACACAGACTACAACAGCAAAAAAAGATAATACTATTGTATCCATGCAAATAGGAAATAGTATTTATAAGGTTAATAACAGCGAAAAAACATTGGATGTTCCTGCGCAGCTTATAAACTCAAGGACGTTGATTCCTGTAAGAGCGGTTGCGGAAAGCTTTGAATGTGATGTTTTATGGCATGGCGACATTAATTTAGTTGAAATAACAAGAAGCAATGCCTCTTCAGTTAATAACCCGTATGCAGAGCTTGCCAGAGATGTTCTTTACTACACCAATGAGGAAAGAGCAAAGCATGGTCTTACTGCTCTTTCATGGGAGGACGATGTTGCAAAGGTTGCACAAAGTTATAGCGAATATATGGCTAAAAATAATTTCTTAGAGCATACAGGTATAGATGGGTCAACACCTAAATCTCGTATTGATGATGGTGAAATCAGATATACAAGTTTGGGTGAAAACATTGGTATGGGTACTGAAAATGCAAAGGATATTGTCAGAGCATGGATGGAATCGGAAGGTCACAGGGCAAATATTTTACAGCCTGAATTTACACATTTGGGAGTAGGCGTTGCAAGAGGTGATAATGGGTATCTGTTCTGGACACAGAATTTTATTTCATACTAATTAAATAAAAAATTGAGACTGCACAGTTTGTGCACGTGGCAATAATTGTTCAAAAAATGCAGACGGAAAGCCCCGCCCGATTGTCCGCGATGTGAATGCTTACTATGAAGACGGTGTGTTCTATATTACAACTCATGTGAAATCAAACAAAATGCAACAAATCGAGCAAAACTCGGAGGTTTCGATTCCAGTTTGTTTCGAGTGGTTTACTGCTAATGGAATAGGTGAAAACCTCGGTTGGGTGCTTGACCCGAAAAATGCCGAAATAAGAACCAAACTCCGCACAGCTTTTGCAAAATGGTATGACATTGCAAATAATGAAAAGGATGAAGGTTGTTGTATTTTAGCAATCCGTCTCACAAGGGGAACGTTAAACATAAACCATTGGGAAAAATTATACCACATGAGATTTTGTAAATAGGACAGATATGGAGAATGGGGGCATTTTTTAAACAGTGAAAGCTTTTCAAACTGTTCGCACAGAAGTTTCAAAAACTGTAGTACAATAAGTCATGTCGTTAGCTCCTTTGTTAATTGATGTGGTTGCTTGTCAGGCTTGTTTTGAACCACCAAACACATTATGATTCATAAGGTTACAGTAAGACTTCCAGTAAAATAAGGATTGAAACATGATGCCTCCATCCGCAAATGTATGACCTAACAATTGTTACAGTAAGACTTCCAGTAAAATAAGGTCTGAAACTATTTTTTCATAAGTAAAATACAAAACAACAGTTAGTGATTACTGTTGTTTATATATGCAGCTTTACAAATACCTCGAGTTGAACTAGAGGTTAAGGACAATAATACAGCGAAAAAACAACCTAATTAAGGGATTAACTTGGGTTAGTGTCAAATGACGCAATTACTTGACCTGAGCATTAGAAGCTGTTGCCGAAAGCTTGATAATTAGAAGCAAAAATGCCACGGATGGCATTTTTAGCGTCTTGGGACAGGAGGTCCCATAGACGCGGGCGAAAAATTATCAAGCTGAGGTACGATTTTTGCGCGGCAAAATATCGTTCATCTGTCTGCCGAATGGCATCTTACAGCTTCTATGCGAAGGTCATGTAATGGAGGCGTTTGACACTAACCCAATAGGCACTACTTTCATACAGCTTCAAAATCGCAAAGAGCCATATTTATCTACGCAAAGTAAAGTATCCTTTAAGTATAAAAAAATACTGGCAGTAACCTGATGTTTTTAGTATAATTAAGAGACACAAGTATTTTGTTTGGAGGAGTATATGGCTATTATCGGAATCGATCTGGGGACAACAAATAGTTTGGTCTCCTATTGGACAGACGAGGGATCTGTAGTTATACCAAATTCATTAGGGCAGAATCTAACTCCATCTGTGGTCAGTATTGATGATAACGGGGAGGTATTGGTTGGGCAGATAGCAAAGGAAAGGCAGATTACACACCCGGAGTTAAGTGCTTCCGTGTTTAAGAGAAACATGGGAACTAAAAAGAAGTACATACTTGGAGAAAAAGAATTTTTGCCGGAAGAACTTTCGGCAATTGTTATAAAATCGTTAAAGGAAGATGCAGAACACTATCTTGGAATGGCTATTTCTGAAGCCGTTATAAGTGTACCGGCGTATTTCAGTGATGCACAAAGAAAGGCTACAAAAAGAGCAGGAGAATTGGCCGGGTTGAGAGTTGACAGACTGATTACCGAACCGACTGCTGCAGCTGTTGCTTATGGTTTGCACCAGAGGAATGCCGATACAAAATTTCTTGTGTTTGACTTGGGTGGTGGAACTTTCGATGTATCCATTCTCGAATTGTTTGAAAATGTTATGGAAGTTCGGGCAGTAGCCGGGGATAATTATCTGGGAGGGGAAGATTTTACAGAGATATTGATATCTCTATTTCTAAAACATCACTCTCTTTCAATAAAGGATCTCGATAATAAAACTGTTGCAATGCTTAAAAAGCAGGCGGAGGTCGCTAAAAGATCTTTCAGTGACAAGAAGACAGCTTCCATCAGCTGTAATATAAACGGAGAAAACCTTTCGCTTGATATTGGTCTTGATGAATATGAAACAGCTACCAGGCATTTGTTCCAGAGGCTTAGGGAGCCTGTTGAACGTGCATTAAGTGATGCTTCGCTGAAGCTTAGCGATATTGAATCAATAATTTTAGTTGGAGGCGCCACAAAGCTTCCGTTGGTGCGTTCTTTTGTCAGTAAGTTGTTTGGAAAACTTGCATATATAAATATAAACCCTGATGAAGTGGTTGCAATCGGTGCCGGTATACAGGCTGCCCTGAAGGGAAAATCGAATTCCATAAAGGAAGTCATACTTACCGATGTATGTCCGTACACACTTGGAACAGGCATTTCAATCCGAAGATCACAGGGGTATCACGAACCTGGGCATTTCCTGCCTATAATAGAACGCAACACCACAGTACCCGTTAGTAGAGTTGAACGGCTCTATACGATATATGACAACCAGAAATTCTTAAACGTTGATATCCTTCAGGGTGAATCACGATTAACCAAGGATAACATTTATCTTGGAGAGTTAAATATTCCTGTTCCGCCAAAACCAGCCGGAGAAGAGGCTATAGACGTAAGGTTTACATATGATATAAACGGAATTCTTGAAGTAGAAGTAACCGCAGTATCTACCGGATTGAAGAAAAGTATTGTCATTGAAAAAGATCCGGGGTATATGACTAAAGAAGAAATAGCAGAACGTATTGAAAATCTGGCTCATCTCAAGGTTCATCCCAGGGACAACCACGAAAACAAATTGTTGTTAGCCAGAGGTGAAAGATTGTTTGAAGAAAATATCGGAAACACACGACTGGAAATCGGACGTTTACTAAGAGAGTTTGAAGAAGTGCTGGATGGCCAGGATACAAAGCTTATTGCCGAAACGAGAAAGAGACTTTCTGAAATATTTAATTCGCTTGATTTGAAGGGAGAATTCTGATATGGATTGTTTTGAAGCATTGGGTATTAGCCCGACTAAGGAGATAAAAGAAATTAAAAGAGCATATTCAAAGATGCTTCAGATTTATAATCCCGAGAGTGATCCCGAAGGGTTTCAGAAGATAAGAGAGGCATATGAGGAGGCAATTGAGAAAGCGGGTAAGGAAGATACAGACACTCAGGCAATGACCCCGGTGGATGAATTCATGACCAGGTTCAAGGCCTGCTACGACGATTTTCAGAAAAGAACAGATGAAAAATCCTGGCGTGAGTTATTAGACAGTGATATTTGTTGCAATATAGAGACCGGTAAGGAAATTAGCGAGAGAATTCTGGCCTTTATGATGGAAAACTACAACTATCCATACGAAATATGGACGTTGTTTAACAGTTATTTTTCATGGAGTAACAAAAAAGAAAAATTATATCAACAGTTTCCCAAGAATTTCATTGATTTCGTAATTTACAAAATAACAAATAAAACATACTTCAGGTATGACTATGTGAAAAACTGCAAGCATGGGCAGGAAGAGTTTTTCCTTACGGAATATTCCAAAGCGAATAATGCTTTAGAGGAATATGACCTGTATAATACAAAAAAATCAATAGAAAACGCCAAAGAAGTATGCAGCGATCACCCCGATTTGCTAATTCTAACGTCACGTTATCTAATGACAAACGGTCAGTTGGAAGAAGCAAAATCAATACTTGATTCGATTATTGAAAGCAACGAAAATGATATGTTTGCCCACTACTACAGAGGCAATCTGTTTTTTAGGCTGGGCAAATTCAACGATGCTTATAATGATTACAAAAAAGATCTGGAATTCAAACCGGATTTTATTGATGTACTATATTCGATAGGAAAGTGTTGCATTAGCCTTGGTAAATATGATGAAGCAGCAGGGTATTTTGAAAAGCTTGCTGAGTTGGTTCAATACAACAGGGATGTAAGAATTTTATTAAATAGTGCATATAGTTTTCAGTTGGACAACCTTATAGCTCTTAAAGAAGCAAATCCTGAGGATACCGATCTCAAATTCAAGCTGGCTAAAGCCTATTATGCCTGTCAGAAGACAGAGGAAAGCTATAAAATCTTAAGTGAGATTGAACAAAATGATCAATTAAGCAGTGAAATGTATGTTTTGCTGTGCAAGGTTTTATATGATTCGGGTAAAAAGGATCTTTCCTATACGACTGCAATCAAGGCTTATGAACTATACCCTCAGGATTATAATATCATTTTTTACAAAGCCTGTATGCTTGATGAGTATGAAAAGTACGAAGAGGCTATTAAATATTACGAAAAAGCCATAGAACTAAAACCGGATGATGCTATTGCCTACAGCAATAAGGCTTATGCGCTTAATAAGCTCAAAAGGTATAGTGAAGCGTTGGAAAGTGCAAATCAGGCAATTAGAATCGATTCATATATGGCTCATGCTTTCAAAAACAAGGCTGAAGCACTATTGGGGCTTGAACTGTATAATGAATGCCTTTCAGCTTGTGAGGAAGCATTAAGCATATTTGTATTTCTGACTGACGTATATGTAATCAAAATGAAGCTTTATTCAAGGGTAGGACAATTTGATGAAGCGCTTGATGTTTTCAACAAAGCCATGGACAACGGACTGAAAGAAAGCAGGCTTTTCATACAAAAAGCCAATGTTTTGCGTCTGACCGAGAAGTATGATGAAGCTATTAACTTCTGCGACCAGGCTATTGAACTGAATGAAAATGAAAAAGACGTTTACTATTACAAAGGTCTTTGTTATTTTAATAAAGAGAAATATAAAGAGGCAATCGAATGCTTCGAAACTTCAATACAAAGAAATGACAATATCAGCAGTTCTTATTTTTACAAGATTTTAAGCCTGCTAAACAGCTCAGAACAAAAGGAAGCCATGAGAGATTTGCAAAACGTAATAAGTTTGCGTTTGGAGAATCTAGACAGGTTTTATGAGCTTAAGGGAGATGTTTTTGTACATCAAACTAAATATAATGAAGCTCTTGACGAGTACAAAAAGGCAATTGAAATTAATCCGTCTAATTCTTCATACTACTATTCGATGGGGTATAACCTAAATAATCTTGGCAAGTATGACGAAGCTCTGGAATATTTAAACAAAGCAATTGAACTTGACCCTTCTGTTGCAAACTACTATATATGCAAAAGTCACTCGCTATTCAGTCTTGGAAATTTTAAAGACTGTATTGAAGAATGCGATAAAGCATTACAAGTTGAAGCGGAGTATATGCCTGCATTACGAAACAAAGCCTGGGCTTTTTATAAGCTCGGTAAATTGGAAGAAGCGAGACAATTCTGCCAGAGTGCTCTGAAAATTGACGGAGATAATGTAAATTTACTATATTTAAAATTAAATATCCTGAAGCAAAAAGGGTTGACGCAAGAGGCTCTGATTGTGTGCGACAGAATCCATGAACTTGACCCTGAGGATCAGGAAATTGCAGGCATACGTAAAGAGCTACTTAAGAGTAGGTCTAAAAAGGGAATTCTAGGCTCAATTTTCGGAAAGTAGCAGCCCAAATAGCCAGAGATCTTTTTAAAGTTTCAGAATTTATTAGGAGTGATATTATGAGGTGCCCAAATTGTAAATTAAGAAATACAGATAGAACAGTAAAATGTAGTTGCGGGTATAATTTTCTGACAAAATCTATGGATGATGGCAAATCAGGTATAGGCCAGCAAAAACCAAACCGTACTCTGCTCACATTAGGATGGATAACAGCTATTATAGGCGGTCCTATAGGTGTAATAATAGCATTTTTTATAGGATTTGGGAGAGTAAGAGAAACGGGAGAATATATTTATGACGAAGAGTCAAGACGTATGGGCAGAATAATGCTTCTTGTCTCAATTATTACACTTATAATTGGGTTTGTTCTGGGAGCAAGGTAAACATATAGCCAATTATATGAGAAAAGTAAAGGAAGTTTCAGATTGCGAAAATTCGTATAAATACAAAAACTGTATAGTTACAACCAACTGGATTGTTGAAAATAATTTGTTTCGTCCTTCAATAACAAGGAATTATTTAAAAAAAGAATAACCTTTGTATAGCTGTTTATACAATAAAAAACAAGCTGCAAACAAGATTAATAATGTTGGCAGCTTGTTACTGATCAAAGATCTTATAAATCAAGCATTATTTCAATATAGACCATAAACCTTATTAACATCCTGTACAAAAATTATCCCATTACCGGGCTCATCCATTTTGAGGTCATTTTTGATTGAGGATGTAATTGCATCTGTTAGTTTATCTTCTGATAATATCAAGACAAATTCCTTTTCTGGCTCTATATCCATTAAAAATAATTTACCATGCTCATGAATACCGGAACCTCTGGCATTGATGACTGTACCACCACGAGCGCCGGCTTTCTTTGCAGAAGCGACAACATTTTCGGCTTTGCCCTTGTCAACCACAACGTAAATTGCATTATACATAGTTTTTTCCGCACCTCCATTTTCTCTTTTTCCGTTGCACTTTAATGATTTAGTTCCCAAAATACTCATTACAGTACTACTAAAAGCTATCCCGTGATTCGGTTTTTTCAGATTGAATTTAGTATTTATTTCATCAATAGTTTTATAAGCTAATGTTTTCTCTGCCAGCAGTAAAACAATTTCTTTTCTAAGATCAGCCATTTCTAAAAACTCAAGGATCTTATTGGACACAGTACCTGAGCCTAAAAAAATTGTTCCGCCATGGATTCCGAGCTGCTTTGCATACTTTAGTATTTTACTTCCCTGTCCGAAATTTACAATAACACATAATAGCTCAACTTCTTTTTCACCTGTTTCATTCGGCATTTGTACTTAACCCTCCTTTTCGGGATTGTATTTTATAGATAATACCTAAAATTTGTAAAGTTATTAGCGGTGTCAGCGCTACCATCGATATCAGTCCGAATCCATCTATTAAAACATTTGCATGTTCAATTCGTTCTGCAGCACCCTGTGCAAAAGCCATTATAAATGTTGCGGTCATTGGACCGGATGCAACGCCACCGGAGTCAAAGGCGATACCAACAAACAGTTTTGGAACAAAATAAGATAAAACAATGGAAATAACATATCCAGGTAAAAGATAGTGCCACAATTTGATTTCAGGAACCAATATTCTGATTATTGATAGAGCAACTGATAAACCGACCGCTATGGAAAGAGCAAATAAAATTACATTTCTCTTTACATATCCGCTGGTTACATCTTCGATTTGATGAGTTAATACATATACAGCCGGTTCAGCCATAATAGTTACCAATCCGAGAACAAATCCAACAACTATCAGAGAAAATTTGTTGTCATATGATGCAAGGCTATAGCCTACAATGCTTCCCACATCAATAAAACTGCCGTTAACACCAACTAAAAAGTATACCAATCCGACATAGGTGTATACAATACCTTTTATTATTTTTGAAACTGCCTGTTTATCGAGCTTAAATGATATTTTCTGAAAGATCAGAAATATAACCAGCAAAGGAAGTAAAGCAAAGAAAACGTCAGTTAATATTTTAGGCAACTCCTCAATAAATGGGGCAATAATTGAGTTTGTCTGTGACAAATCTAACTCGAGGCTGGCAGTAATTTTATCTGTCTTAGATATAATGCTCATGATCATAACCGATATTATTGCACCGGTAGAGGCAATCGCAACAAGTCCAAAACTATCTTTTTCAGACGCTTTACTATCTTTCTTCAACTTTGAGACACCTAATGCAAGAGCTAAGATAAAAGGTACAGTCAAGGCGCCGGTAGTAGCACCGGAAGCATCAAAAGAGATTGCCAGAAACTCTGATGATGTAAACAATGATAGGACAAAAACAATTAAGTATACTCCCGTCAGGATTTTAAAAAGCGGGATATTATATACTATCCTGATTAAACCTAATGCAAGCATAACCGCAATTCCGATTGAGACTATAATAACAATACTCATTTTTGATATCAAGCCTGAAGATACAAATTCAACCTGGGACGCAAGTATATGAAGATCCGGTTCTGCAACAGATACAAAAAAACCCAGAATTATTCCTGCGATCCCTATTATCCATATTTTATTGGATTTTGTTAAAATCGATCCTAGCAGATTACCAATTGGAGTGATACCAATATCAACTCCTAATAAAAATAGTGACAGTCCAATAACTATCAGAGAAGCACCGATTAAAAACCTGATAAGTAATGGGGCACCCAGGGGTGCAATTGTAAAATTCAGAATCACTACAATAAGTGTAATCGGAAGAACAGCTAATATTACTTCTTTAAACTTATCTGTGATTACATTCAAATACTTCACTTCCTTTCTTTTATGTTTATTTCTATAGTATTATTGGATATTAAATAACAATATATTACATACATCATTTTAAAGCTATCCATAGACATTTTAATGTAGAATAATGCAATTTTATTAAAACATAATAATGTAGTATTTACAATAGTGTATGACATACAGTATAATGTAATCAGGAGGTGATAAATTGAAGGAAAACAATGGAGACGGGTTACTTGAAGGTTTGGTACTGGAACTGCGGAGAGGTACAATAATTTTAAGTGTTTTAAGTCAATTGGATTCACCTCACTATGGTTATTCTCTGGTGTTGTTGCTTGAAGAAAAAGGGATAAACATTGAAGCGAGCACATTATATCCGCTCCTTAGACGACTTGAGAAGCAAGGGCTTTTAGAAAGCAGCTGGGAAATGGAAAGTGCCAAACCGAGAAAATATTACAAACTAAGTGATTATGGCAGATATATTTATAAAATGCTATGTGATCAGTGGTTTGTCATGGCGAAGCATATGGATATGCTTATTAAAGGAGATGAGTGATTTTATGGAGATTATTGATAGATACATTTATGCTGTAACAAAGGACCTTCCGGAAAAACAACGGGATGATATTAAGAATGAATTAAGAACTCTTATTGACGATATGGTTGAAGAGAATGAGGGATCTGAATCCTATGAAAAAAAAGTTGAAAGGGTTCTTATAGAGTTAGGAGATCCTCGTAAACTTGCCGAGAATTATAGTGATTTAAAGCGATATTTAATTGGTCCTCAAATTTTTGACCAATATTTACTTGTGCTCAAAATTTGTATTGGTGCTGTTTGTATTGGAATTTCCGTTGCTACTTTTATTGGTAGTATATTCTCGGGTACTGGGGATGTTGTACAAATTATTTCTTATTATATAACGTCACTACTTTCGGGCGTTATTCAGGCTTTTGCCTGGACTACACTGGCTTTTGCAATAGCAGAAAGAATTCAGGTAAGCGAATCTAAGAACAAGTCAGTAAATGATGATAAAAACAAGGAGTGGACTTTAGCAGACCTACCGGAAATTCCTGAAAAGAATTCCGCTATTTCGAGAAGTGATTCTATAGTTACAATTGTTTTTACTACAATTTTAATGTCGATAATAATGTTCAGACCAAGTCTTTTTGGTGTTCATATTCCAAAAGGTAGTGAAGTAACGGTAATTCCTTTTTTAGACGGTGAAGTAGTGAAAAGCTTTATGATTCTGTTTGGAGCTATTTTTGTAGTGAGTATATTAAAAGAAGTATTTAAACTTATTTCAAAGAGATGGACTTTAAAACTTTCGGTTTTTGTTGCAGCATCAAGTCTTATATCGGCAGCACTTACCTTATATATATTTGCGCACCCTGGAATATGGAATCCTGATTTTGCTTATGAATTGACAAGGAATTTTAAGCTTGAATTTGATATTCTTTCCGTTTGGTCAAATATTAAAATAATTTTTGTTGTAATTATAGCTGTAACATATGCAGCCGAAATCGGAAAAACCCTTTATGTTGGTTTTAAAAACAAATAACATTAAGAAATCCAATCTATAAAAAACTTCCAGTGTATTAGTGCATTGGAAGTTTTTTTTATTTGCAATTGACAAATCGGTTGTATAGGTATTTAGTTAATCACATAAGTAATGAACCGCATAACAAACGGAGGTGAAAAGATTGTATATAGATTTTAACAGTGAAATTCCAATATATCTTCAGTTGGCACAAGCAATTGAAGACAATATAATAAGAGGCACATTTGAAGAGGAATCACAGGTACCGTCAACAACAGAGGTATCAATTAACTATAAGATAAATCCGGCTACAGTTGCTAAAGGATATAACATACTTGTTGATGAAGGGATTATATATAAAAAGCGGGGGATAGGGATGTTCGTGTGTAAGGGTGCAAAAGAAATGCTCACTGAAAAACGTAAGAAGAGTTTTTTTGAAAATTATGTGGAGTGTCTTATTGAAGAAGCAAAAAAACTGGATATAAGCATAGATGAAATTATTAAGATGTTGGAAAGGAGTAAATAATTATGAGTGTAATTCAGGTAAAAGACGATACGAAATACTATGGAAAATTGTGTGCTATAGAAAACATATCGGTTTCAATAGAACCTGGTAAAATATATGGCCTACTCGGTAGAAACGGAGTAGGAAAAACTACTCTGCAAAATCTTATGACAAACCGTTTGTTTCCTAACAGTGGAGAGATAATGGTGGATGGTGAAAGTATAACTGAGAATGACAGGGTTTTAGAGAAAATGTTTCTTATGACAGAAAAAAATCTATACCCTGAAAGCTTCAAGGTCAAAGATATTTTCTATTGGACAAAGGAGTTTTATTCTAAATTCGATTTAGAATATGCAGAAGTTTTGTGTGAAAAGTTTGAGCTAAACAAGAATAAAAAGTTCAAGTCGCTATCAATTGGTTATAAGACCATATCGAAGATTATAACCGCACTGGCTTCAAACGCTGAAATAATGATGTTTGACGAACCGGTTTTAGGACTTGATGCAAATCACAGAGAATTATTTTATAAGGAATTGCTTGCTAATTTCATGGAAGAGCCAAAAACAATAATTTTATCTACGCATATAATCGAAGAAATTGCTAAAATGCTAGATCGCGTGATAATTATTAATGCGAGAAAGATTGTTATTGATGACAGCACGGAAAACCTTCTCAAATCTGCTTATTGTGTGTCGGGCATGTCGCAGAATGTAGATAAGTATATTGAAGGGAAGACCTGTGTTAACATTGAGCAGATGACCTCTTTTAGCTTCGTCATTCACACTCAATATAGTAGTCAGGGACTAAAGGAATAGCCTGAAGACATAAAGCAATAAAACTACCTTAGTCAGGTGAAGTTCAATCTCCACCTGACTTTTTGAGTGTGTCGGATAATTCTCAGGTATACATTTTATTGTTCAGTATCATTAAATATCTAATTATTGTATTTTATCAATATGGCCATTCATAGCTTCAATATAATCAGAAAGCTCATTGCCTTTAATATTTATGTCAGGTTGAATTTTTTTGTCCGAAACATTCTTTTCTTTTATATTCCAATAGCATTCTACCAGAAATATCATGTACTTTTCCTTTTTGTTTTCAAACACTGTCTGACAAACACCTTTACCGACTGTAGGCCTGCCAATAATAGTGACATTATTGAGATAAGTTTTAAGACCTAAAGCCAAAAGCTCGGAACTGCTTGCCGACCCTTCGTTAACATAAACATAAATGTGTTTAAACTCTGTGTTATTTTTATCCGAGCTATAGGAATAAATTTCGCCGGCTCTATCAATCATATAGCTTGTGACACATTCAGGAAGCAATGTATCCAGCATATTGTTTGCTGTGTTTGCTAGTCCTCCAGGGTTATCCCTAAGATCTAAAACAAGTATTTGTTCATTGGAGTCCGGAATTTTTTTTACAATACTCCTGAACTGCTCATCAATCCCTGATGTAAATGAATTGATTTTTATATACTGAATATTATCAGATAAAGCTCTATGCTCAATTTTGTTGTTTTGTTCCTCTTCTAACATTTGCTTGTAATATTCGTCAAAGATAAAAAAGGTATATAGGTCGTCTTTAAGCCTTACAGATTCAAGAAATTCGTAAATATCAGGCAGATCAACATCTTTCTTTTCAATGAATTTTTGAGCCATTTGCTCAAAATTTGTAACTTTGTCTAAATAAAGATAGTTATTCCTGACAAAGTTGACTATTCGCTCGGCTTCAGGTTTCATAGCTTCATTGGCGTACTCGTCAAGGCTTTTTGCCATATAGTCTTCACTATCTAAATCCAGGGCTTCCTGTGCATACTGCTTTGCTTTCTCGTACTCTTCAAGACTGTAATACTCCCAACCAATGGCGGAAAGTAGTGAAGTATCCTCAGGTACCAACTTGTGGGCTTCCTCATAAGCTGAAATTGCTTTATCATGTTCGCCTAAAATGGAATAGCAATCTCCTTTGTAATAGGCTATATCATAGTTGTCAGGTAAATCGGCTTTGACACTATTACAGTAGTCAAGACAATCGGAATAGTTCTTCTGGCTGTACAAAGCCCATGCTTTGTTAATATATGCTGCATTAAATTTACCTTCCTCATTATACAATTTAATTGCTTTATCAAAGTTTTTTATACCTTCTTCGTAGTTTCCTGTATAGACCTTTGTTAAGCCACGGATATTACAGGCGTAAGCATTGTTTTTATCAAGGGCTTCCAGGGCATCTGCACATTTATCGGCTTCATCATACTTTTGAAGCTCCGCCAATGAATAGCCCTTAAATATGTACGCATCCATATATTCTGAGTCTAAGTCAATTGCCTTGTCCAGATACTCAACGGCTTCATCATATTTTTGAAGTTCATAGCAAGTATATCCGAGTTCAAAGTATAAATCACTATCCGAACCAAATGTTTCAGCTTTTTTGAGAGCCTCAAATGCTTCGTCAAATTTATCGAGATATGCAAGGGAAGAACCCTTAATAGCTAAAGCATTGTAGTTGTCAGGTTCTCTGCCAAGAATTTTATCACTGTATTTTATTGATTCTTCAAAGTTACCGTTTTCATAAGCTGAAAACATATTGTTTTCTGTGTTGCCATATAAACTTGAAATTGCCAAAAAAACAACAAAGAGTATGGACATCCCAATGGGAGTAAATACAAACCGTATTATCTTATTGAAAACAACTCTTTTTGAATTTGAGTCTGTATACCCGTAAAACCTTTCCTTATAAAAAGTGTTTGTAAAGGCACCGGATTCACCTTTTTCCTTTTGCTTTAAATCTTTTTCCAGTTCTTTCATTTGCCTTTTAAAATTCTTCTGAACATCGTTTTTCCAAAACATACCCGACCTCACAAAATAAAAAATTAAAAAGCAACAATGAAGTAAGATTCCAGTTGCTTTAAGGGGTTATTTCGATTGCATTGTAATAGTATTTAAACACCAGTGACCTGTAACAGAAATTAATTCTAGAGCAGACGGGTCACAAATAGAGGAAATGCATTTTTAACCTTGGTACTGCAATCTATATTAATTTTATCATACACTCAATGTACATTTCAATAAATATCAATTTATTAATAGCGAATTTTAGGTTTCAAAACTAAATAATAGTCATAATTGTATAAATTACATAATATAAATATAATAGGATTATGTTTAATGGAGATAGGTGCAATGAATAGGAGAATTCGCAGAGTAACGATTATTTCATTTTTCATTGGGTCAGCCCTGATTTTTGCCGCATCTTATTTTGAGTTGTTTTTTCCAGCTAAAAATGCATTTTATTTGGGCATTTTAGGCGACACCTTGTTGGCCGGAATAAAGAGTCTTGGTTTGGCAGTTATTACCTCAACTCTTGTAAATATATTAAAGAATTGGTTAGAACCAACGGAAACACTTGTTAAAAATGGTTTTATTGAACGATTGGCAAAGTGTGAAATGAAGGAGCTAAAATCAAAAATCGAATCGGAATTATATTTCAGAGACAATAACCACGATAAAGACAACTTCTACAATTTTTTTGAACAGGAATTGTCATCACTGTTATGCGAGTGTTATTACAAGGTATACAAAACAAAGATAGAGTGTAAAGTTTGTGAAAATTATATATCAAAAACAATAAGAAAAAAGTTTGAGATTGTAAATCCCTCAAAGAAGGAAGCAATTGTGCGAATTCCTTTTGGTGCTGAAATGCAGAAAGTAGATAATGTTGAGATTGATAAACTCTACATAATTAAAAAGTTCATGGTAGGTTCCGACGATTTTACCAAGGAGATTAATGACACCCTGATAATAAAAGAAAACTGTGATGAATGCAATGATGCATACTGTATCGATGTCCATACCTCATGGGAGCTAAAGGTTAAAAAAGTACAGGTTATTGATATGGTTATTGAAACTATAGTGCCGCTTAACGATGTATGCTTTTCAAATAAAATCACCAAGCCTTGCAAGGAATACAATTTGATTTTTATTCTCAATGACCCTTCTTATCAATTATCATGGCATAGTTTTGGATTTATGGGAAATCATAAGGATATGCTGGTTGAAGAGCCTATGGATAACGGACTGGAAATAGGTTTTAGAGATTGGATACTTCCGGGAGATGGTGTTGTGATTTCAATCAGTAAATGTGAAAAAACGAATGTTTAAAAATCCAAAAAATGAATGTTTAAAAATCCAAAAGCGGTTTATAATATAATTAAAATTACTTAGGATAAACACTAATACTCTTTAGTGGAATATACTGATTATGAAGGGAGAGAGATAAAATGAGCGGTGAAAGAACGGTTAATCTTTGGGATGAGAGGACTATAAATTAATTTGGAATATACGAAATACATATTTGCTGTACTGTATATCGGTCTGATAAAAAAGCTCCATCGGATATCAATTATCCACTGATGGAGCTTTTAGATATAAAGAACTACCATCACCATTAAATATTTGAAATAATTCTGTAAAAAAACTGAAATAATCCTGTAATTGTTTTCCAATGTAAACACTGGTATCATAGAAATATATTCTTATACAAGCATCTACAATAAATTACATTTTATAAACATAATTGCTTTTAATGAACAGGCATACACGAAAAAACAGGAGATATGCTTCCCCCTTTCTTCTGTTTTTTTCATTGAAAAAAGTTTTTTAAGATAAAACTAATTTTTCGAAGGCATTTAGCCACTCTTTTTAAAGACATTTAGTTCTGTAAATTCCTTAAATAAAAATGCAGTATCTTGATTTTTATCCTGCAAAAATGTAATATTAGAGTAATGAGTTTTTTATTTAAATTATATTGATAACCTTAAGTTAAAAGCTACAAATGAAATAGAAAGGATTCTTGAATATCAATTTATGAAATATAAGAGTATTTAGTCAGTCAAACTAAAACACAAAAGGGGAATATCCATGGATAGCAAAAGCAATGATTTAATTAAATTAATACAGTCAAGTATTCCAAATTTTAGTAAAGGTCAGAAACTCATAGCAAATTTCATTATAAATCATTACGATAAGGCGGCATTTATGACAGCTGCCAGACTTGGCGATGAAGTTGGGGTAAGTGAATCTACAGTTGTCAGGTTTGCAAACGAAATAGGTTTTGACGGTTATCCAAAGTTGCAGAAAGTTTTAAAGGAACTTATAAAGACCAAGCTGACTTCAGTCCAGAGGATAGAGGTGTCATCCAACAGAATTAATGAGGACAATATCCTAAAAAGTGTTCTCCAGTCGGATATGGAAAAAATAAAAATGACTCTTGATGAAATAGATCCGAATACTTTTAACAATATTGTTGAAAGCATCCTAAACGCCAAGAAAATCTATATTCTTGGTGTCAGAAGTTCAGCACCGCTGGCAAGCTTTCTTGGCTTTTATTTCAACCTTATATTTGACAACGTGAGGTTGGTACACACTACTAGTGTAAGTGAAATGTTTGAACAGATAATTTACGCATCTGAAGGTGACGTAGTAATAGGGATAAGCTTTCCAAGGTACTCAAAGAGAACCGTTAATGCTTTGAAATTCGGGAAAAGCCGAGGAGCTACAGTTATATCAATAACTGATAGCATCGAGTCGCCGCTTGCACAATGTTCCGACCACTCACTGATTGCAAGAAGTGATATGGCATCCTTTGTCGACTCACTTGTTGCTCCTCTTAGCGTTATTAATGCTTTGATAGCTGCTATAGGGGTCAGGAGAAAGCAACATGTTTACGAGACCTTTGAGAATCTTGAAAAGATATGGGAAGAGTATCAGGTTTATGAGAAACATGATGGAGAAGAATTTGATTCTGATGTTGGAAAGGAAGACTAATTAAAGTGTCGAGGATTTATCTTGTTCGTCATGGCGAAACAGATTGGAACAGGGAAGACAGATGTCAGGGATGTTTGGATATAGATCTTAATGCTGAGGGAATCAAACAGGCAGAGGTTGTAGCCCAAAGACTATCCGGCGAAGAAATTCATTCAATTTATTGTAGTAACCTGAAGAGGGCATACAGCACAGCCGAGATTATCGGACAAAAGTGTAATTTGGGCGTAATCCGGCATGAAGCTCTCAATGAAATCCACTTTGGTGATTGGGAAGGACTTACCTTTGCGCAATTGAGAAACAGACCGGATTATAATTATAGCGATTGGCGACTCTCACCCCATACGGTGGTGTTTCCTGGCGAAGGCAGCCTGAGCAATGTACAAAAGCGGGTAATGAAGTATGTGGATGAAATAATTCTCAAAAATGTGGAAAAAAATATTCTTATAGTTTCTCATGGTGGTGTAATTAAGCTGATAATTCTAGGTCTTTTGGGGATTGGACTTGAAGCTTATACGAAGTTTTATATTGCCAATACATCGGTCAGCACGGTAAATGTGGCAAATGACAGGAACTATTTAGGTACTCTTAACGATACATGCCATGTATCTGCAGGTGTTCCGAAGCGTAATTTCTTTTAGATCTCGGAACACAGACAGATGAAGTACATTTGTAACACATAAATAATTTTTTAAATGATGTGTTACAAAGTACTGTGTTCCGAAGCGTAATTTCTTCTGAGCATTTTAGTTTTATATTTTTTAAGATACGGAGTAAATGAAATGGGTAAAAAAGTTGTTGTTATAGGTGGTGGACCGGCAGGTATAATTGCCGCAGGGAAAGCTGCTGAACTTGGAAATGATGTTACACTGTTGGAAAAAAACGACAAATTAGGGAAGAAGATATTAATTTCAGGAAAGGGCAGGTGTAATATCACAAATAATATCGATATTGAAGGCCTGATTGAAAACATTCCTGGAAACGGGAATTTTTTATATTCCGCTTTTTACACCTTCTCCAATACGGATCTTATAGATTTTTTACATAAGTATGGTCTTGAAACAAAGGTTGAAAGGGGAGGAAGAATTTTTCCCGTTTCAGACAGAGCCAAAGATGTAGTTGATACTCTTGCAAAATATCTTAAGGATAATAAGGTAAATATTCAACTGAATTCTCAGGTAACTGAGATACTGGCAAAAAATGGTGCTGTAACTGGTGTATTGCTTAAAAACGGCAGAAAATTCGAATGTGATTCTGTTGTTTTGTCCACAGGCGGAGCATCCTATCCTGGAACAGGCTCTACAGGTGATGGTTACAAAATAGCAAGAAAACTCGGTCATGAAATTATAAAGCTTCGTCCATCTCTGGTACCATTGGTAGTAACTGAGAAATGGATTGGTGAGCTTCAGGGACTTTCTTTAAAAAACGTAGAAGCAACACTTATAAACGAAAAGGGAAAGAAATTATATCAGGATTTTGGCGAGATGCTTTTTACTCATTATGGAGTTTCAGGCCCTATAATTTTAAGTTCAAGCCGGCATATACTTGATTATGATTTCAAGGGAGTAACCCTTGTTATAGACTTAAAACCGGCTTTGGCAGAAGAAAAGCTGGATGAAAGAATCCAGAGGGATTTTGAGAAGTTTTCAAGAAAACAATTTAAAAATTCGCTGGACGAACTTCTCCCCCAAAAATTAATTCCGGTTATAATCAGACTTTCAGATATTTCTCCGGATAAGTTTGTAAATCAGATTACAAAAGAGGAGAGAAGAAATCTGGTTAAGGTTTTGAAAAACTTCAAATTGACCATTGACGGAGCAAGGCCTATAGAGGAAGCGATTGTGACGGCTGGGGGAATATCAACAAATGAAATAAATCCCTCCACTATGGAATCAAAATTAGTCAAAGGTTTGTATCTTGCCGGTGAAGTAATTGATGTGGACGCTTATACAGGTGGTTTTAATCTTACGATAGCTTTTTCCACGGGCTATCTTGCAGGTATGAATTGTTAGGTATGACTAAAATATAAGTTCCTGCAGTTAGTATTTTTTTTATCGTTTTAGCATATTATTTCTATGGTGATACTTGTATTGAGGACACAAAACGTCATCAAAATAATATGCGGAGATGATAGGATGAAGGTTATATTTTTCAGAGCCGGAAAAGGGAAAAAAATATCGAACGACAAAACTGCATTACGTTTTATGAATATGGGTTTTGAGAAGGTTTTGTTTTTTGCCTTTGTATTTGTGTTTATTGCGCTTTTACTTGTTCAGGGTGCTTTGATGAGTCCATCCTTAAGAACTTTTCTTGTAAGGAACAATGGTATTGATGGCAGACCTTTAGCACAAGAAGAATACCTGTATAGGGAAGGGGCTATATCCGTTGCGCTTTTGGAAAGTGAAAGCAATGAGAACATAAAACTATTGGTCAACGGGGATGAAATTGCAGTGTTTAATCAAAACCTTATTACACTTAGCGTAAAAGACGGCGATGTTATAGAAGTGGACGGAAGTCTTTCGGATTCTGAAACCGAAGTTGAGATTATTTCTGCAAGTGAGAATATTTCAGGGGTAGAAGTAGGAAAAAAAATTAAAGTAAATTCAAATATAGAAGAAATATCTAGAATTTCAATTAAGGAATAAAGGAAACATTTTTTGAAGGTATATTTTCTACAATACTGAATAATTATATTGTTTTAAAGCAATGATTACTATATAATATAATGGTGTTATCATTAAAATACGGGGCGGAAAAATATGGATAAAGAACATCAGGATTCAAAGAACTTTGGAAGTAAGGATATAGCATCCGCTGCCATTAAAATTGCTTTGACTTCCGACAGACAACAAGAAAAGATGTATCAGTCCGATTTTAATAAATTGGGCATACATACATGTGCTGTTGACTATGGCGGTGAATTTATTTCGTCCGTTATGAAAATAGTTGAGAGAGCTGTTGTTTCGTCTAAAAGAGAAGGCGTGATTGAAGACAGTCATACCGAAGAGGGTGCCGTCGCAGGTGCAACGAGAGAAGCTCTTTCTCAGATAATGCCCAAAGCTTTGGGACTTAATGTCGGAGGAAAAATTGGTATTGCCAGATATAAGAATCATATAAGTGTAGCCATATTTTTTGGAATTGGTCTGCTACATCTTAATGAAGTATCAATAGGCCTTGGACACAGAGTAGTCTAAAAAATAGTGATTTATATTTGTAGAATGGTAAAATGGAGGTCGTTAATCTTGGTTAGAGCAATAAGAGGAGCTACTACGGTAGAAAACAATAATGCAGATGAGATGCTTAGAGAAACAGAGAAGCTGCTTATTGATATTGTTGAAAAAAATAGATTGAAAGAAGAAGACATTATCAGTATAATTTTTACTGTGACTAATGATTTGAATGCAACCTTTCCTGCTATTGCCGCTAGGAACCTTGGTTGGACAAGTATTGCGCTAATGTGCACAAATGAGATCAATGTGCCGGGAAGCCTTGAAAAATGTATCAGAGTTTTAATACATGTTAACTCTGATAAAAATAATAATGAGATCAAACATGTATATCTTAATAAAGCTAAAGTATTAAGACCGGACTTATAGATAACAAGCTCTCAAGTTAAAACCTATAGGTCATACATATAGTAAGCTAATAAACTTCAGGAGATATATGATGGAGAGAAACAGTAAAATTGCTATTGCTATTGATGGACCTGCCGGAGCAGGCAAAAGCACGATTGCCAAATTGGTTTCTAAAAAGCTAAAGATTGTATACTTAGATACTGGCGCCATGTACAGGGCAGTGGCTTTAAAAGCTATCAGGGAGAATATAGATACTCTTGATCGTGATAAATTAGCAAATATTATTGAAAATATTGATATAAAAGTTGAATACATGGGTGATGATCAAAGGATATATTTAGATGGGGAAGATGTAAGTGAGCTTATCAGGACACCTGAGGTGTCAATAGGTGCTTCTAATGTTGCGGTTATTCCTGAAGTAAGGGTTAAGATGGTTGAATTGCAGCGTGCAATCGCAAAAGAATCCAGTGTTGTGATGGATGGCCGTGATATTGGTTCATATGTGCTACCGGATGCCACCTTGAAAATTTTTCTTACCGCATCTATTGAAGAAAGAGCAAAAAGAAGGTATAATGAACAACTGTTAAAAGGTGTTAACAATATTTCACTTGAAGAAGTTAAAAAGGACATTGAATACAGGGATAAAAATGACAGCAGTCGTGCCTTTGCGCCCTTGATGAAAGCGGCCGATGCCGTAGAGATTGATACTACAAAAATGAGTATTGATGAAGTAGTAAAAAAAATACTGGAGCAGGTTGAGGTCATATGTTAATTTCATTATTTAGAGGTTTTGTGACAATAGTTTTTTCGGTTTTATACAGAGTCAAAATAATTGGCAAGGAAAATATGCCGGAAAACGGTGCGCTTATATTGTGTGCAAACCATAACGGTGAGATGGATATGTTCTTTATCGGTTACAGAATAAAGAGATTGGTACACTACATGGCAAAAGAGGAGCTGTTTAGAAACCCCCTTTTCGGAAGGTTTTTCAGATGGCTTGGGGCGTTTCCGGTCAAACGGGGAAAAGCAGATGTTGAAGCAATAAAGACTTCCCTTAAGTTGCTGGAACAAAATGAAGTTTTAGGTATATTCCCTGAAGGGACCCGTATGAAAAAGAAAGCAACCAACTCTGTCAGAGCAAAACCAGGAATTGCACTTATAGCACAGAAATCAGGTGCTCCGATAATTCCGGTTGCTGTTTCCGGTAGCTATAAACCGTTCAGCAAAATAAAAATTGTGTTTGGTAAGCCTTTTAGTATTGATTTAGATAAAGATAAGAAATATACTAATAGTGAACTTGTTGAAATATCAGAAAATATTATGTCAAAAGTTTATGCTCTTATGGAGGAGAAGTAGTTGGAAATCATTGTAGCAAAGTCGGCAGGCTTTTGTTTTGGGGTCAATAATGCTGTAAAACTTGTTAATGAATTAATAGAAACAGAAAAGTCCGGGCTTTATACATATGGCCCTATAATTCATAATGATCAGGTTGTAGAGCAATTAAGCGCTAAAGGAGTGCAAAAGATAGAAGACCTCAATGATGTGACTCCAGGCAGGCATATAGTAATAAGAGCCCATGGTGTGGCACCTGAGATTTATGATATTATTAAAAACAAGGGGCTAAAACTTAACGATGCTACATGTCCATATGTAAAAAAAATACATACTCTGGTAAATGAAAAATGCAATGAAGGGTATGAAGTTATAATAGTAGGAGACGTAGACCATCCTGAAGTGGTTGGCATAAACGGATGGTGTGGAAATAAAGCAAGTGTTGTAGACAGTGTTGAAGATGTAGACAAGCTAAACCTTACGGGTAATAAAATATGTGCCGTTGCACAGACTACATTGTCAAAACAAAAATGGGATAAAATAATTGGATATCTTGAAAATAAATTTGGCGAAATAGTGAAATTTGATACTATTTGTTCTGCTACAAGCAGGCGTCAGAATGAAGCTTGTGAAATATCCCGTAATGTGGATATGATGATAATAATAGGGGGCAAAAGCAGCTCTAACACACAAAAACTGTACGAACTTTGTTTGAAAAACTGCCCCAAAACTTATAAAGTTGAAACTTCCGGTGAATTACCACCGGTAGATATAAAAAAAATTAAAAAAATAGGTATTTCTGCCGGAGCTTCTACGCCGGACTGGGTAATCGAGGAGGTTATAAAAAAAATGAGTGATTTAAACAATCAAAAGGTCGAAATGAATGAGAAAGAAAGTGAGATGAATTTTGCGGATGCCTTCGAAAAGTCGATGGTTACTTTGAGAGATGGTGACATTGTTACTGGGAAGGTAATCGGTTTTAATAGTGATGAAATATTTGTCGATCTTGGCTATAAATCCGATGGAATAATCCCCGTGGAAGAATATACTGACGAACCTGATTTCAAGATTGAAAGTGAAGTCAAAGTCGGTGATAAGATCGAAGTATATGTTAAGAAAGTAAATGACGGAGAAGGTAATGTTTTATTATCGAAAAAACACCTGGATGCAATCAAATCCTGGGATGAAATAAAAAAGGCATATGAGGATAAGACACCTGTCAAAGCTATCGTTGTGGATATTGTTAACGGCGGAGTTATAGCAAGTGCAAAAGGTGTTAGAATCTTTGTTCCTGCATCACAGATAAGCGACAGATTTGTTAAAGAACTTAACGAATTTGCGAAAAAACCAATTAATGTAAGAATTATAGAGTGCGATGAAAAGAAGCGCAAACTTGTTGGCTCTGCAAGAGTTATTCTTGAGGAAGAAAAGGCAAGTAAATCAAAAAAATTCTGGGATGAAGTTGAAGTAGGTAAGATTTACAACGGTGTTGTTAAAAGTCTTACTGATTTTGGTGCTTTTGTTGATATAGGTGGTGTGGACGGGTTAATTCATATATCCGAACTTTCATGGTCAAGGATAAAGCATCCTTCCGAAGTTGTGAAAGTTGGAGATAATGTACAGGTAAGTATCTTGGAATTCAAAAAGGAAAAAGGCAAGATATCGTTGGGATATAGAAAAACTGAGGACAATCCATGGTATAAAGCAACTGAGAAATACAAGGTTGGGGATGTTGTAAATGTAAAAGTATTACGTTTTGCACCATTTGGAGCTTTTGTAGAACTTGAGGAAGGTATAGATGGTCTTGTTCATATTTCCCAGATATCTTCAAAGAGACTTGCAAAACCCGAAGATGTTTTGAGTATTGGTATGACTGTAGATGCAAAGGTTCTTGAGTTTGATTCGGAAAATAAGAAAATAAGCCTTAGCATTAAAGAAGTAAAACCAATTGATCCTGTTTCCGACGGAAAGGATTCTGCTGACAATACACAAAATACCGGTTCCGAAGGCGAACAGGAACAATCAGAGCACAAAGAAGACATGACAGTTACTCTTGGCGATGTGCTTGAAAACGGAAAAGAATAATTTCTGAAACTTATTATTATAATCAAAAGAATGGACCATTCAAAATTGTCTGGACTATTCTTTTTGAATTTATTACATTAACTAAAATCCTTAAGTTTATCTTTATTTTTTATTTTTATTATGATAAAATTGAAGTGATAGGTTATCATTGCATTAATGCACACCGTGGCGTAAGATTCAACCAAAATACTAATATCCGCTGCGGCAAACAGCAGAACAATATATTCTTAAAAGTTTGTGAAAGTGAACTTTTTAGAAGAATTGTATAAGGAGAACATATGGAGAGGACATTGGTTATCTTAAAGCCAGATGCGGTCAAGCGTAAACTTATCGGAGAAATCATTTCCAGATTTGAAAGAAAGAATCTTGCAATCACTCATATGAAGGTTATGAATATTGATAAAGATGTTGCTATTGAACATTATGCACATGTAAGGGATCTTCCTATTTTTGAAGACATGATAAATTTTATAACTTCTGGTCCTGTTGTTGTCATGGTAATAACCGGTGATAAAGTTATTGGTATTGTTCGCAATATGATTGGCAAAACAAGTTCTTTTGAATCCGCACCCGGAACTATTAGAGGAGATTTTGGATATCACAGGTTTGAAAACTTGATACATGCATCGGATTCGGTAGAGAGTGCTGAATTGGAAATAAAAAGGTTTTTTCCATCGTTAGTATAACAAAAGACATTTTAGTATTATTTTTAATAGTATACTAATAGAGAATGGAGAAGGATCCTATGATTATTGATTATGAAGGCTTCAAAAAGGAAATTTACAAGCTGTCAGGAATTGATCTTAGTGCGTACAAAGAAAAGCAAATGAAAAGAAGACTGGATTCTCTCATAAGTAAGAATAATTTTAAAGATTATAACACTTATGTAAACGAAATAAAAGTTAACAAGCGTCTGTATAATGAGTTTATTAACTTTATGACTATTAATGTTTCCGAGTTTTATAGAAATCCTGATCAGTGGTTCAAGCTCAAATCAATAATATTGCCGATGCTGCTGGAAAAAAACAAAGAACTGAAAGTCTGGAGCGCAGCATGCTCTAGTGGTGACGAACCATATACCTTGGTGATGGTATTAAACGAGATTATGCCCTTGGAAAATATAAAGATAATAGCAACAGATATTGACAGGGATATACTTGAAAAAGCAAAAAATGGTATGTATACTGTTAAGAGTGTGGCAAATCTGCCGGAGGAATACAAGAGAAAATATTTTGATATAGAAGGCAACATATATAAAGTAAAGGATGAAGTAAAAAAATGTGTGGATTTCAAGTACCATAATTTATTGGCGGATCCATATCCCACAAACTGTGACCTGATAGTATGCAGAAATGTTTTGATATATTTTACTGAAGAAGCAAAGACTGATATTTATGTGAAGTTTAATAACTCACTAAAAACCGGTGGAATACTCTTTGTGGGAAGTACAGAACAGATAATACTTTATAATAAATATGGATTTAAATCTCTCCAAACCTTTTTTTATCAAAAGGAAAAAGAGATAATTTAAAGACCGAAAGGAGCGAAGAATGAAACGGAGGATAGGGGCTTGGGTTTTACTGGCTGGATTTGTGCTTTTGATTGTCAATTTACTGACTTTTCAAAAATTTCTTGAAGCCAGCTTCACAATATATATTATTATAATTGCATGTTATTTTGTATTTATGAATAAAAAGAATAGTGTATAGTTTACGAAAATCAGAGTTGTATATTCATTCCACTTCCTGTTAATACTTATAGCAGGAGGTGGTTTTTATTATAGTTGCCGTACAAAATGGACTTGATGATATTAAAGCCGGGCTGATAAATATGGGATTTGAGGTAGTGGATGCAGAGACTTATAATTATCCAATTGATGCAATTGTTTATGAAGGAAATTCCTTTCAAATCTCATATGTATCTAGAAATAACATGCCTGAAATGACTATGGGAAAGAGATCAAATTATGGGGTGTTTATGATAAATGCACTTGGTAAAACCATTGGAGAAATATCGGACATGTTAAAGACGAGATATTATAGTCCGCTTTTTTAAGCTTGAAGACAAAAATTTTTATGAAGAATGATATAAATTTCGTGATTTCCTTGTTTTTGTATATTTCTATACAAAAATATGGTTTTAATTCTATTGACAAATAATGTTCTCAGTGCTAATCTTATGATAGTAATACCAAGTAAAGTACTTGGGATTGGAGGACAATCAATGAAACTATCTACTAAGGGACGTTACGGTGTGAAGTCCATATTAGATCTAGCCCTTCATAATGAGGAGTGGCCTGTTGCATTGAAAAGCATTGCTGAAAGACAGCATATATCTGAAAACTATCTTGAACAGCTATTTGCTTCCCTTAGAAAGGCAGGATATGTAAAGAGTGTCAGAGGAGCACAAGGTGGATATATACTTGCTCACAGTCCTAAAGATATATCTGTCGGATCTGTACTCAGAGCTCTTGAGGGATCATTGGCACCTGTGGAATGTGTTGTTGAGGATGATTCGGTAAAATGCACAAAGTCAGATATATGCGTAACAAGATTGGTCTGGGAAAAGATCAGGGACAAGGTTAATGAAGTAGTGGATTCCATTACACTGGCTGATCTTATAGAAGAACACAAGAAAAACAATAGTAACAACGGATATATATACAATATATAATTCCTACAAATTTAGTACAATTTAATGTTTGCTTTTATCCCCGAAGGGAATAAATAAATAAATACAGTAATTAAGAGTTTAGCAAAACAATTTGTTATACAAAAAACTGATGTAAGGAGCACTAATTATGGATAGCAAAATAATATACTTTGATCATGCAGCTACAACTCCTGTAAAGCCTGAGGTTCTTGAAGAAATGATGCCTTACTTTACAAGAAAATTTGGTAATGCATCATCAATATACAGTATTGGTAGAGAGAGTAAAAAAGCTGTGGAAGAAGCAAGAGAAAAAGTAGCAAAAACTCTTGGAGCCTTAACAAGAGAGATTTTTTTCACAGGTTCAGGTTCTGAAGCAGATAATTGGGCTATAAAGGGAGTAGCATACTCCAATAGAGAGAAAGGAAATCATATAATTACCACAGCCATAGAACATCATGCAGTGCTTCATACGTGTCAATATCTTGAAAGCGACGGATTTGAAGTTACTTACCTTCCTGTCGATGAAAACGGTCTGGTATCGTCTGAACAGGTAAGGAACGCAATTAAGTCAAATACCATATTGATATCGATTATGTTTGCTAATAATGAGATTGGAACCATCCAACCCATAGCTGAGATTGGAAAAATTGCAAAAGAAAGAAATATATATTTCCACACAGATGCTGTTCAGGCTATAGGTAGCATACCAATTAATGTCAACGAATTGAATGTAGACCTGTTATCCTTATCTTCTCATAAATTTTACGGACCAAAAGGTGTAGGGGCATTATACATCCGAAAAGGTGTTAAAATTACAAATTTTCTTCATGGCGGAGCGCAGGAAAGAGGAAGAAGAGCCAGTACGGAAAATGTGGCGGGAATTGTTGGTCTTGGAAAGGCTATTGAACTTGCAACACAGAACCTTGAGCAGTATAATAATAAATTAGTAGCATTAAGGGACAGGACTATAGAAGAAATTACAAAAAAAATACCGTTTATTAAACTCAATGGTGACAGGTATAAAAGGTTGCCGGGTAATGTTAATTTTTCCTTTGAATTTATTGAAGGCGAATCTCTTTTGTTAATGCTTGATATGAAAGGAATTGCAGCGTCTAGCGGTTCGGCATGTACATCAGGCTCGCTCGATCCGTCACATGTTTTATTGGCGATTGGCCTGCCCCATGAGATTGCACATGGTTCCTTAAGAATTACTTTTGGTGATGAAAACACCCAGGAGGATGTAGACTATCTACTTGAGGTTTTGCCATTAATAGTTGAAAGATTAAGAGAAATGTCCCCATTATATGAAAAGGTGAAAAGAGGGAATTAATATGTATAGTGAAAAGGTAATGGACCATTTTATGAATCCAAGGAATGTTGGTGAGATTGAAGGTGCTGACGGTGTAGGTGAAGTTGGCAACGCTAAATGCGGTGATATTATGAAAATATATCTTAAAATAGAAAATGATATCATCAAAGATGCCAAATTCAAAACTTTTGGCTGCGGAGCAGCGGTTGCAACCAGCAGTATGGCTACAGAGCTTGTTGTAGGCAAAACGGTTGAAGAAGCTCTTAAAATCACAAACCAAGCCGTTGCAGAAGCTTTAGACGGGCTTCCTCCTGTTAAAATGCACTGTTCAAATCTTGCTGAAGAAGCCATAAGGGCAGCCATTGAAGACTACCTGAGAAAAAATGGCAGACTCGAAGCCGAGTGTGAATGTGGAACTTGCGGAAGGCGTTGTGATGATATTCATCACGAGATTGATGATGAAGATTAATGCTTTTTTAAAGTTTAGAAATTTTTTTATATTACGAAGCAATGGTACTTTGTAAAATTTCAAGATTTACTTAAAATCTAAATTAAGAGGCAGGTTCTAAACCCAGATGAGTAAAAAAAGTGTAATGATAGGTATGAGCGGCGGCGTTGATAGTTCTGTAGCTGCCGCTATACTTTTAGAAAAAGGTTATGATGTAATAGGCGTTACAATGCAAATATGGCCAGAAACACCTGAAGATGTTAAATTGACTGAAGGTGGATGCTGTTCTCTATCGGCTGTTGACGATGCAAGGAGAGTGTCTGATAAGCTTGGAATACCCTATTACGTACTTAATTTCAAAGAGGAATTTGAAGAAAAGGTCATAAACTATTTTGTAGATGAGTACCTGAAAGGAAAAACGCCCAATCCATGCATAGCCTGTAACAGGCATGTGAAATTTGAATCCTTGCTAGGCAGAGCAGTATCAATGGGCATTGACTACGTTGCAACAGGGCATTATGCAATTATTGAGTATGATGAAAATAGAAAAAGGTATATTCTAAAAAAATCGGTTACACAGCAAAAGGATCAGACTTATGCTTTGTATAACCTCACACAAGACCAGCTGTCAAAAGTGCTTATGCCTATCGGTGATTACAGTAAGGATATCGTAAGACAAAAAGCATCAGAACTTGGTCTTTGTGTAGCTTCCAAGCCTGACAGCCAGGAAATATGCTTTGTGGATGACAATAATTATGGGAGATTCATCGAAGAAAATACCGATAAAAAAATAGTTCCTGGAAATTTTGTAGACACAAGGGGAAATGTTTTAGGAAAACACAAAGGTTTAATATACTACACGGTAGGGCAGAGAAAGGGCTTAGGAATTGCTTTCGGAAAGCCGATGTATGTTGTTGGTCTTGATGTTAAGAATAATAATGTGATCCTCGGTGACGACAAAGAAGTGTTTAGTAGTAGTCTGATAGCTGATGATTTAAATTTTATTTCAATTGACCAATTACATGAACCGATGAGAGTAAAGGCTAAGATAAGGTATTCGGCCAAAGACGCAGATGCTACCATTTCACCGGTTGATAATGGAAAAGTAAGTGTAGTGTTTGATGAACCCCAAAGAGCTATAACCCCAGGACAATCAGTTGTGTTTTACGATGATGATATAGTTGTCGGGGGCGGAATTATTCAGTCGTAAATTGAAGGGTGCACCCCGTGCAAAATAAATTTCTTGTAAACCGTATGCTTATGTGTTAAAATGTTTTAAAGACTGTGAAAGAGTGAAAGTAAGTCGTCTATGGTTACAATCAGAGAGTAGTCCGGCTGGTGAAAGGGCTTCAGCACATAGAATGACCAAATACCCTCTGGAGTTGCATGCTGAAAGTGTTTTAATTACGGGATTTGATTAGTCAAATGTCCTTAAATTGAGTAGGTTTTAATAATCCCGAGATTTTGATTATTTCACCGTTAAGCAGAGCCGGAAGCCTACCGTTATATTGGCGGTGTATAATGAGGTACACTATCTATATGGTGTACGAATTAAGGTGGTACCGCGGGAGCTTTCTCGTCCTTACAGAAGGATGTGAGGGCTTTTTTTAGTTGGTAAAATTGTATAACTTTATGGACCAATGAATTGTAAACAGTATTTGATTGATCTGTTGATATTTGAATTTTAAGGAGGAAAATTTATGTCAAGTGTGTTTCAAACATTGAAGGAAAGAGGATTTATTGCTCAGATAACTCATGAAGAGCCTGTAAGAGAGCTTCTCGATAAGGGAAATGTGACTTTTTATATTGGTTTTGATCCAACAGCAGACAGTCTGCATGTAGGGCATTTTCTACAAATGGTTGTTATGGCTCATATGCAAAGAGCAGGTCATAAGCCAATTGCCATAATTGGTGGCGGGACTGCTATGGTAGGTGATCCTTCAGGAAAAACCGACATGCGCAGAATGATGACCCAGGAAGAAATACAGAGAAATGCAAACAATTTTAAAAAGCAGTTATCCAACTTTATTGACTTTTCTGATGATAAAGCAATAATGGTTGATAACTCCGAATGGCTTTTAGACTTGAATTATGTTGAGTTTTTAAGGGAAATAGGGGTTCATTTTTCAGTAAACAGAATGCTGACAGCCGAATGCTTCAAATCAAGGTTGGAAAAAGGCTTGTCCTTTATTGAATTTAATTACATGCTTATGCAGAGTTACGATTTCTTAAAATTGTACCAGAAACATGGTTGTGTGCTCGAACTTGGAGGAGATGACCAGTGGTCAAATATTCTTGGGGGAATTGAACTTGTCAGAAGGGTAGAGGGAAAGGAAGTTTACGGTATGACCTTTACGCTTCTTACAACCAGTGAAGGTAAAAAAATGGGAAAAACCGAGAAGGGAGCTTTATGGCTTGATCCGAACAAGACACCTCCATATGAGTTTTACCAATACTGGAGAAACATCCATGACAATGATGTTATAAAGTGTCTGAAACTGCTTACATTCCTTCCTCTGAATCAGATTGAGGAGCTTGCAAAGCTTAAAGACCAGGAGATAAATGAAGCGAAAAAGATTCTTGCCTTTGAAGTAACCAAACTTATCCATGGTGAAGAAGAGGCTAGAAAAGCGCAAGGGGCTGCTGAAGCTCTATTTGGTAAAGGAGCAAGTTCTGAAAATATGCCAACTACAGAAATAAGTGTTGAGGAACTTGGCAGCGGAATCAATATTCTTGACCTTTTAATAAAGACAAAGCTGGCTCCATCTAAAGGTGAAGGAAGACGTCTTGTCGAACAGGGTGGAGTAAGTGTCAATGATGGAAAAGTTGATAAAATTGATTTCTTGGTGAAACAAGAAGATTTTAAAGATAATGAAATAATTATCAAGAAAGGAAAGAAGGTTTACCACAAAGTACAAATAGTCAACTAGTTCTTTTTAGAGTATGGAAAAGCGATGGGAACTACATGCCCCCATCGCTTTTATAATGTGAATATATTTAATTTGTGCAGCTAAAGGCCTCACTATAATTCCTGGATCAACCGATTTTTGTGAATACAGGCTTTCTTTGCTCAAAGTGTGTGGTATAATTAAAACCGGATTTTGATATCATTTCTTTTATATAATCAAACTTATATCCAATATGCTCGGGAAAATGTGCATCCGAACTGGTACTGATAATTTCACCACCAAGTTCTCTGAATCGTTTGACTATTTCAAAATCAGGCATAGGTGAATCTAATTTGTATCTGAATCCGGAAGTATTGACTTCAATGCCTTTCCCCATATCAACAAGTTTTGAAAGGATAGCATCAATCAAATCCATGTAGTCATTATATTTTAATATCTTGTCATCATAACATCCATACCTCCTGATGAGATCAAGGTGGCCGAAAATATCGAAATTGCTAAATAAACCAACGGTTTTAAGCACTTCTTCAAGATATCTTGTGTAGGATTCTCTTTGTGTTTTTGATTTACAAAAGTCTCCATTATGAAGATCCAGTTTATCAACAATATGAACTGATGCAATAACTATATCAAAATCATAGCGATTTATCACATCCAGAGTACTATCTATTACATGAGGCTGTATACCCACTTCTATACCTTTAAATACTTTTATCCTGCTTTTGAAATCATCTTTTATCCCATCCATAAAATCTGAGTATTTTTCAAAATCAATTAAAAATACATCGTCGTAATCAGGGTAGTCATAATCAAGATGATCTGTAAATGAAAGCCCCTCCAAACCGATGTTTATAGCAGTATTTAAAGCATCTTCACATTTCATATCGCTATCCCCGGAAAAGCTGCTGTGTACATGACAATCAAACATAATAATTCCTCCAAACAGTATTCGATTAAATAGTAAGTGATAACGAAAAAACAACATCCTATTCTCATGTTTTGAAAACATTATCAAATCAAGTTTTTTCGTTATCCAGAGTATGAATTTAAATTTTAGTCATACCTAAATTACATTTATTTCATTTCCATAGTTTATTTATAATGTAACGAGAAAAATAAGTCAAGAAACAAAAGTTATTTTGAGCCTGGATAAAAAAATTATTTAAGCTTATGTGATTTTAAAGAATCGTAAGGATATTTAAGATAGTCCTATATAAATGATACAAATTGCCTATATAAAAACTCTTGCATAACTAACAATAATTTTATAAAATAAAAATAGAGCATTAAATGTGCTTATTTTTATTTTACATAAATTAGTCAAGTTTTTTCTTCTAGCACATCTTGAAAGTAGCTTTTTCGAAGAGAATGTCCAGGGAGTTCAGAAATTAACAAATATCAGAATTTGTTTTATTATAACTTGCTTAGCAGGGCTAATATTATCATTATCATGACGAAGTAAGGGTTTTACTACAAAAAATAGCAATTTATTTATATAAAGTTATGTACAAATAGCGCCCAGTCGACAGTGATATCTATTATGCAAAAGCTTAATAGATTGTCAGGTTGCCAATATCATAGCAGCATACTTTCTACTACAATGGTGAAAATATAACTCCACTACAATTTTACTTCAGGCTTTATTTGAGCCAATTAGGCAACTTGAAAAGTGGAAGTAATATTTCACTCATTACTTAGCTCCAAAATGCAAATATTAATAGTACAGTAAGTTTTAGGAGGAGTTAGAATGAGAAAAAAGATGGCTGAGGTAACAACCGATTACAAAATTCTGATAGTGGATGATGAAGAAGGAATTATTAATTCTATGAAAGTAATGCTCACAAGAAGTGGGTATTACTGTGTTGGAATTTCTAATCCTGTTGAAGCTATCCAACGATTGGAAACTGAATCATTTGATATGCTTATTTTGGATTATATAATGACTCCGATACATGGAGATGAAGTCGTTGCAAAAATAAGAGAGTTTAATAAGGATATTTACATATTGTTACTGACAGGACATAAAGATCTTGCACCCCCATTAGAAACAATCAAAGCACTTGATATTCAAGGTTACTGCGAAAAAGGTGACCGGTTTGACCAACTGTTATTGTTAATTGAATCCGGTATTAAATCAATTTCTCAGATGCGTACCATAAAGCAATTTAAGGATGGCTTGAACAAAATACTTTATGCTGTTCCCAAAATTTATCAATTGCAGCCGATAGACACAATTCTAGAAGAAATTTTAGAAGGCCTTATGCCTCTTGTGAATAGTAAGGATGCCTTTATTCTTGTAGATGATTGTATAAGTAGCCACGGAGAGATTATTTACAAAGGTGTTGGCGAATATAAAATTCCTGTGGAATCGTTGGTTATGATGCTTAGCCCGGATTTGATGGAAAGGATCGGTTTTTCGAGAGAAAACAAGGTAACAGTTTACTTGGATCATGGAATTATTTTGCCTTTAATAAGTGAAAACAGCACTTCCATAGGAGTAATATATATCGAGAGCAACAACTTTGATGAAGGACTAAAATTGCTCGAAATATATTCTACTCAAGCTTCATCATCAATAAACAATGCTTTCTTGCATTCCCTTATAAATATGAAAAAGGAAGAGCTTGATAGAACCTATCAGGAATTGAGAAACAGGTATATAGACACAATTGAGGCATTAAGGCTAACGGTTGATGCTAAAGATATATACACCCGCGGACATTCTGACAGGGTATCCTATTATGCTGCAAAGTTGGGAGAGCAGTTCGATTTAAGCCATGAAGAGATTGAACTTCTGAAAGTTGGGGGTATATTCCATGATATCGGAAAGATTGGTACGGCCGACGACATACTGTTCAAAACAGACAAACTCAACTTTTCAGAATATGAGGAAATAAAAAAACATCCACTTAAGGGTGCGTATATATTATCAGCAATTTCAATGTTTAAGGATGTTGTGCCTTTAGTTAAATACCATCACGAGAGAATAGATGGAAAAGGCTACCCTGAAGGCTTGAAGGGTGATAAAATTCCATTTCTTGCAAGAATTCTGACTGTAGCCGATGCTTTCGATGCAATGACTTCGGATAGAAAATACAGATCAAAGCTTAACCTTGATGAAACAATAAATCAATTTAAAATGAATTCAGGTACACAGTTTGACCCTGTTGTTGTAGACAAGCTGTTAGAGCTTCTTGTAAATTTTGAATTAATGCAGAAAGATATTGCCGCAACTTTCTTGGAATGATAACTTTTACAAATAAATATATATTGGAATAAGAAGAGCTTTTTAGCTCTTTTTATTTTTAGGTAATTTAATCTGTCTTAAATCTCATATTCTATGAAGAATATTGGAGATAATAATATAGATTATACGGTTAAAATATTTAGAATAAAGTGCTATAATTATAATCTAAGAATATGTTAAATACTGCTATAAATTAATTCTTTTACTATTAGCTTGAATTAAACATGCAGAAAATTATTTAAAAGAATGAATTTTTGCTGTATTCTAAAAAGTAGCTATGAACATTAAGGAGGAGAGTTATGTCCGAAAATAAAACTCAGGGAGAAATCTTATCAAAGAAGTTGTTATATGAGCAAAAGAGTGCATGGGAAAATATTAATGATGAAGAATTTAAAGTCACGTTTGAACTGTGTGAAAGGTATAAAGGATTTTTAAACAAAGCCAAAACCGAAAGGGAATTTACCGATGAAACAGAAAAACTCGCCAGGAGTAAGGGATTTGTTTCTTTGGACGAGATGATAAAATCCAACAAAAAATTGCAGCCCGGTATGAAAGTATATAGTGTCGGAAGAAGTAAAACTATTGTACTTGCCGTAATTGGAGAAAATTCAATGGAAAGTGGCGTAAATATAGTTGGAGCGCATATTGACTCCCCAAGAATTGATCTGAAGCCTAATCCTATGTATGAAGCCAATGACATGGTCTTTTTGAAGACACATTATTACGGGGGAATTAAAAAATATCAATGGGTGACAATTCCATTGGCAATGCACGGTGTAATAGTTAAGAGAGATGGAAGTACCGTAAACGTATGTATAGGCGAAGACGATAACGATACAGTCTTTACTATCACAGATCTTCTTCCTCACCTTGCAGCTGACCAAATGCAGAAGAAAATGAGCGAGGCAATAACCGGAGAGGGCTTGAATATCTTGTCGGGTTCAATTCCTTATAAGGATGAGAAGGTTAAAGATAAAGTAAAATTAAACATATTGAATATCTTAAACGAGAAATACGGGATCGTTGAAGAAGACTTTCTTTCAGCCGAACTGGAAATGGTACCCAAGATCGATGCGGTGGATGTGGGTTTTGATAAAAGTATGGTGGGTGCATATGGACAGGATGACAGGGTATGTGCATATGCAGCTCTTGAAGCAATTCTTGAAGTAAACACGACAAAGAGAACTGCTGTATGCATTTTGTCCGACAAAGAGGAAATAGGCAGTATGGGAAACACAGGGGCACAGTCAAGCTTTTTCGTTAACTTTTTGGCTCAATTGTGCAGTATGAGCATGGATAATTATAACGATATTATAATAAGAAATTGTCTTTCCAACTCGAAAATGCTATCAGCAGATGTTAATGCTGCTATTGATCCTACCTTTGAAAGTGTATACGATAAAAAGAATTCTTCGTACTTAGGAAGGGGAATAGTACTTCAGAAGTATACCGGCTCAAGAGGAAAATCCGGTGCGAGTGATGCAAATGCAGAATTTGTAGGTGAAGTGAGAAAGTTATTTAATGACAATAACATTGTCTGGCAGGCAGCGGAATTAGGAAAGGTTGACCAGGGAGGCGGAGGCACAATAGCACAGTTTATTGCAAACCTTAATGTTGATGTAATTGATTGCGGTGTGGCTATACTATCAATGCACTCGCCCTTTGAGATTGCAAGTAAAGTAGATATTTTTATGTCCTATAAGGCATACAAGATCTTTTTGACCACCTGATTTTTTAATGTTCAAGAAGGTGCTTTTAATAAATGTAAAGAGAACGTGGCCGAGCAATCATTTTTATTAAAAGAGACCAGATAAAAACTCCGGGTACTATGGGAACCCGGAGTTTTGTAATGCTTTAATTTTTAAAATACTGATCTACTATTTCATCTGCTTTTTCTTTATCAATTTCATAGTACCAGGCACTGGTATGGACTGAATCGCCGGGCAACTTCAACATTTTAATCTCATTAGCATTAATTTTGCTTACATTCTTTGATAATTTAAGCACCTCGTCCATTTCTATATTGGTATCCATATTGCTGAAAACAACATTGAGTATATCGTTCATTTTAGTAATATAGAAGATGTTGACTTTTTGTCGTATTAACTCTTTTATGAAGTTTTGCTGAGCGTCTATTCTTTTTAAGTCACTGCCATCGTAGTTCTCAGTAGGTTTGTGGTTATTCCCCTGCCTGTATCTCATAAACTGCTCGGCCATTTTTCCATCGAGACGCTGTTGTCCTTTCTTAAGATGTATATGAAGGTTCTGGAGCGGATCATCATAATTCATATTTTCCGGAACATAATAATCGACACCATCAAGCTTATCAATAACCTTTCTGAAGGTCGATGTATCAATATAAACGTAGTATTTGATGTCAACACCAAGCAGATCGCTTACACTTTCAATGGCCCGTTCTCCGCCTCCGCCAGGGTATGCAGCGTTTATTTTGGCTGTTTTGTTATTTATTCTAACTTTTGTATCCCTTGGTATGGACAGGATACTGATTTTTGCAGTTGATGGATTAAAGTTTACAAGCATCATAGTATCTGTATTTTTGTTTACCTTATCTCCACCTAATACAAGTACATTTATACTTTCATTGACGGTTTTGTAGGAATCTAAAATACCCAGTACATTACCCTTGTCTTTATATACATTATCTGGTACAGCTTCATCGGTTGAGGCATAAATGTACCCAAGGGATAAAACACCTAAAATAAACATAAAAGAGGATAAAACCGTACTAATTATAAGGAAAAATTTCCGTCCATTCATAATCATCTACTCCATTTATTAATATTTTGCATATTTCTTTCGTTATTGATTTTACAAAAATAAAGTATATACCAATCGATTAAATAATTCAATCATTCAAAAGCTATTGTTTCAAATTTTTCATACGATATTTAATGATTGACATTACCGATATGCCTTTATGATTAGACGAAGAAAAATAAGATAGTGTTTCAATAATTTCAAGAAAATTTGCTTTGCTCATGAATTTTCTTGTTCGCTAGGGAACCCTATGGTTCCCTTCGACACCCCAGTATAGGAATTTACAAAAATAGGATTTTTATAAATTCCTATACTTATAAAAAATTTTATTGGTTCAACAGCTATTTATGTGTATAATATTGTTATATATTTTAATCGGGGGATTTTAAATGGAATACAGAAATATCATTTTGATAGGTATGCCAAGTTCAGGAAAAAGTACTATTGGGAAACCCCTGTCCAAGGCTTTGGAAATGCATTTTATTGATACGGATGGACTTATCTTTGACAGGGAAAAAAGGCAGCTTAAGGATATTGTAAATGAAGATGGCCTTGAAAAATTCCTTGAAATACAGGAAAATGTAATTCTTGAAATCAGTGCGGATAATCATGTAATATCAACAGGCGGAAGTGTCATATACAATAAGAAAGCAATGGAGCACCTTAAAAAAGACGGTTTTGTAGTGTTTCTTGATGTTAAACTTGACGAAATAAATAATCGTCTTGAGGGTGGCAGAAGGTTTGCAAGAAATAAGAATCAATCTTTCGAGGACTTGTATAAAGAAAGGTTGCCGCTTTACCTGAAATATGCGGACTCTAAAATAGACTGTACAAATAAGAATGTCGATTCAATAATTAAAGAAATAATAACGCAGTATATACCGCATCGTAAGTCAAAATCAGAGTAGCGGGTTATGAAAGAAATGCAAATATATAAGGAGTTGATGTAGAATGGTAGGAAACACATTTGGTAGAATATTTCGTGTAACCACATGTGGTGAGTCTTATGCAGGGGGGTTCAGAAAGAATCTTGACATACCAAAAGAACTTTTTGGTGGATTAATGGCTATTGTTGATGGTGTGCCTCCAGGAATCAAACTTACAGCGGACTTTGTGCAGAACGAATTGGATAAGAGGAGACCGGGACAGTCTGACTTGGATACTCCAAGGCAGGAAAGGGATAAAGTCTATATCTTTTCCGGTGTTATGGAAGACGACATTACAACAGGCACTCCTGTTGGATTAATTATCCCAAATGGAGTAATTGAAGATGAACACCTTTTAAAACATAAAAGCTACAAAGAAGTGATTCGTCCAGGCCAAGCCGGATATTCTTTCTTTAAAAAATACGGACAATTCGCAGACAATATTGGAGCAGGCCGTGCTTCAGGCAGGGAAACAGCGGCTCGCGTTGCCGGTGGTGCCGTAGCCAAAGCCGTACTTGACACCATGGGAATTGATGTAATAGCATTTATAACTGAAATACATGGAATAAAAGCTGGAAATATCAGTTACGAGACTGCAAAGGAGAATTATCGAAAAAATCATTTAAATTGCCCGGATCTTGAAAAAGCGAAAGAAATGATGGATGAACTCATAAGAATAAAGGATGAAGGTGATTCCTGCGGCGGAGTTGTTGAAATAATTGCAAAAGGTGTTCCTGCCGGCTTAGGAGAGCCCGTGTTTGACAAACTCCAGGCAACTCTGTCACACGCTATAATGTCAATTGGCGCAATAAAGGGAATAGAATTTGGGGATGGGTTCGAACATTCGAGAATGAAAGGTTCCCAGTCCAATGATATTCCATACTTTGATGAAAAAACCGGTAGAGTAAGGTTTAAAACCAACCATGCAGGGGGAATATTGGGTGGTATTTCCAATGGCGAAGATCTAAGGATCAGAGTTGCTGTAAAAGCCACTCCGACAATTAAGATAAAGCAGAAAACAGTTAATATGTATAAGCAGGAGAATATTGAGGTTGAATTTAATACAAGAAACGATCCTTCTGTTTGCCCGAGAATATATCCAGTATGTGAAGCAATGGTCCGAATGGCACTTTTAGATGCCCTGTATATTGCCAAAGGATATAGAGCAGTTTCGCAAAACATAGATCCCAGATGGGATACTCTGTAAAGGTCAAAAAAATCGTGTGGGCGTTTGTTGCATTAACCCACACGATTTTTTAATAATAATAATTTTCTTAGCTAAAAATACCAGTGCCCCATAACAGAATTTTTTTCTAGAGCATGCGGGGCACAGACAGATGATGTGCATTTTTAACATTATGATAGACTAGAATTTAGTAATGTTAAAAGCACTAGTTCTTAGAAAGTTTGTTAGAAATTATCTTTCTGTATGAATCATATTGAGTTTTAAGCATTACAACTGCAAATTCCTGAGTGAGCCTTAATATTTCCATACATTGCTCTATGCTCTCCATAACGGAATTATCGATTTCGTTATACTCCAGACCGTATTCATAGCCATATTTACTTTCATTTTTCCAAACTACTTTTGCTTCAAATTCAAGATTTTTGCCTTCTATAGTTGTATTGATTTTTAAGCTCTGGCCATTTTCGTATTCAAGTTTTGAACAGATTGATAATCCCTCAATACTCATATTACGGATATACGAAAAGTTTTTTTCTCCCTTGTCCAATATGTAAGCACATAAAGAAACAGGAAATCTCTGTGTAACCCTTCTGTCTGTAATGGATATTACATTATTTACGGTCAATCCAAAGGTATTTTGCTGATAGTCAATACTTGAAATGGTACTTTCACAAATATTTACAATATTTTCGTCTTCAAATCCCATTACTATGGGATCGTTGTCAAAAAAATTGAATATAAGGAAATCTTTATCCGGTTTAATGACAAGATAATTGTCGCTGATATTGCTTATTACACCTTTGTTTATTTTCTTGCCGGAATAGTGCTTTAGTGTAACGACTTCTCCTACTTTTAAATTCATAAAATCATCTCCGCCTACCAGATTTAATTATTGCATTGCTAAATATAAGATAAAACTATTGAAGCAGAAGGAAAATGCTTGTAAAGATAAGTATAATTCTGAGAAAATACAAAGATAGTAAATTGCAATAGGTAAATAACTCAACTTTCCCACTGTAAATTTGTCAGCTTAGCCTTGAAATAAGCGGGCAGGGATACAATGAAATACTCCAAAAGCTCATTAATCTGCTCCTTAGTAAGCGAGAGTTT
>Ga0116193_1000389_pt1 | contig 42420 bp, 37 predicted proteins | sample AD_UKC115_MetaG_FD_89892 | JGI IMG/M metagenome (GOLD analysis project Ga0116193, IMG submission 89892) | Active sludge microbial communities of municipal wastewater-treating anaerobic digesters from Hong Kong - AD_UKC115_MetaG | ecosystem: Engineered > Bioreactor > Anaerobic > Digestate... | reverse complement strand
GGGGCGTATTGCGATACGCCCTAAAAAATGATACCTTCGCAAACAAACGATACCTCCGTGGTGTCGTCTATGGGGGCGTATTGCGATACGCCCCTACAAAATGCAATGATTCGCTAACGCTTTCTTTTTCAGTTTTAAAATTCCCCCTTTGGCGGAAATGGTGTCTCGTGGAGATAGGGTGTTCTCCCACTTTTAATAATCTCTATTGGTAGTTCTACTCGGTATGAGTCTTTGTATAAGCCTATGTTTTCATAAGGAATAATAGTAAAGTCAAAGTTTGTGGATTTGAGTAATGAAGTATTTATTGAAAAGTTTCCTTGTTTTGCCTGAGGGAAAAGTTGCTCGTCGGTTGTTTCTAAATTATTTTCAGAGGAAAAATTAGGTGCTGCTCTAACGATACTGCTTCCACAATTCCAGAAAATATTTTTTTGTGCAGTGTTTTTGTTATTGTCCTCTAATATATTTTTTAATTCAGGATACCTTTCAATGTAGAGTTCTTTATTAATTTGTGGTGAGTTTAGAATATCTTTTACAAAGTTTTCCCATCTTTCCTTTTCCCATGGACTATTGCTAATGCCGATACGACAATTAGCAAAGATACAATTTTCGATTAGATTATCCTTGCCTCCATGAATTTGGACACCACCAAATTGACCAGCAGAGGAATGATAGAAAATATTACCATAGATACGCACCCCGCAAATAGCGTCATCTAATCGTATTCCAGCCTGACCGCAAGCAGGTTGTTCATCACCTTCCTGCCAACTGCCGATATGATGCCAATAATTGAAGCGATATTCTATACCTCGATAGGTTGGGTCTCCCCACATATCAGCACCGCCCTGGTCATCTGACTCTAACAGCACATCAAATACTTCATTAAACTCAATAAGACAATCATTAGCGTCAATCCGAAAAGCACTACTCGGAATGTGATGAACCAAATTGTGTGTAATTTTATGTCCTACACCATTAGCATATATAGCAGGATTGTAGGTATGGTCAATGCGTGCCAGATTTGAGAAGTGGCAATTGTCAACGACAAAACCACTGGATATTAGCGTCTTGCGGTCTCCGCCATTCATATAAATTCCCCCTTTTCCTAAATTGCAGAAATCGCAAGATTGGACTCGATGGTTTTTACCCTTATCAATGGTCAAACCGTATCCCCCAGATTCGCAGAAACTACAACCTGAAATCTGTAAATTTTCGCCACCAAAAATTTGAACCAGATTGGAGGACCCTAATCGAAAATGTATTCGTTCAAAGAAAACATTTTCTACTCCTTCCATAATAAGCAAAGGCTTATCGAAGAGTGAAAGTTCAATCACTGCCCCTTCAATAGACGCAGGAGGATAGAAATAAAGCAAAAGGTGTTCGCGGTCAATATACCATTCGCCGGGCTGGTCTAATTCGCATAAGAGATTTAGTGCATAGTATCGAGCACCTTCTCGGTAACCATAGACAGAACCCGGCACTTCCAAATGCACCTCCCCTTTATCTGTGTCAATTGAAGCAACAGATTCATACGAATCTGCCCAATCATAAAACCAGTAACCATAAAGTAAAACATTAGGCTCTTTCGCCCATTCTAATAATGAGCAGCCGTCTAATTTCAATTTTATATTCTTTAATTGGTTTGAATTAGAACTGGACTGCTCATCTTTTTCACCTTCTACAGTAGACACTTTTAGAAAGTCTTTATTAGGATAACGGGCTATGGTCATGGGTGATTTGTTGTAAAACAGTTCGGGACAGGGATAGGTATTGTAATTTTTATAATTTCTATCAGGTGTGCGCACTTTTTTACTTCCAAAACCTGCCAATTCCAAAGGAGGCAGAGAGGTTATCCCAAAAATTTTTAAATCTGTAACATACACTTTATCTTTTACATCGGGTCGAAGCCGTTCAGAGCCGGGTTCATTCTCTACCTTCTTAAATTTATCCAGACGAACACCGCCATTGAATATAACTGAGGCATCTTTTTCTGCACGGTAGATGATAGGAGATTGGGAAGTCCCGCTGTCTTCTTTTTCTAAAAGGATAGTATCTCTTATTGAGTATTCTCCTCCCTTCAAAACTACTTCAATTCCATTTTTTGGCAATCCATTTGTGTTTTTAATCTTACGAATTTGTTCTTGAACTTGTGTTAAGGAAGTAAATGGTGATTCTTTTGTTCCATTGCCAGTATTTTCTTTTACTGAGGTAACATACAAGGTCAAAGACGGTTCTAATCCATAGCAATTGATGGAGAAACAACCGATAAGCAAGGCAATACACACAATAGGGACGAAAAATAAAAACTGCTTTGTTATTTTTATTTCTAAATCTTGCATTAGTCTTTTTCCTTTTGAATATGATTTATCCAATAGTTTAATTCTTTCCGTAATATCTTTATATTTTTCTCCTCAAACCCTTCGGGAAAAGGATAAAAGGCTCGGGGTATTTTTAGTCCTGAAACTTTTTCTTTCAAATAATTATTCAATTGTTTTTCCATGTTCCCTTCATTAAATTTTATAAATGCTACGGGGATGTGTCCGAACTCTTCATCTTTCACCGGTATCACTACGGCTTTGTCTACATAGCCACTCGACATAATAAAGTTTTCAATTTCCTCGGGTTGTATGTTTTCGCCACCACAGATAAATACATTATCCTTTCTTCCTGATATACAAAGATAGTTGTCCGAGGTCCATTCTCCAAGGTCTTTTGTATTAAACCAGCCTTCTTTGTCAAATGGCTGATTTATCTCGTTATCAATCAAATACCCTAAAAAGCGACACTGTCCCCGAACAGATATTGTTCCATCTTTTTCTATTTGCACTGTATTTGGGATTAACGGTTTTCCAGCGGTCAACAAATGTTCCAGCGTATCATTTGCCGATGTGGTAGTTGTTTGAGAAGCCATTTCAGTTAGACCGTAAGTAGTATATAGGGGTAGTCCCATAGAATAGCATGCTCTAACAATACCGCCGGGTATAGGTCCACCTCCCAATAAAATGCCTTTCATACCACTGTGTGAAGATAAATGTTTTCTATCCAATAGCCTTTTCATAATAGTGCTGACCACAGATATATGCGTAATTTCAGTAGGTAAGTCTATCTCCCACCAGCGATGGCTTTTATCAGGGAGATATACACTACCTCCACTTTCTATTGCACGAAACCATGTAGACAAACCAGAAACATGGAACAAAGGTAAGGACATAAGCCAGGTATCACCATACTGAAAGGGTAAATTACGATTGCTATAATGAGCATTTGTCAACACATTATCTAATGTCAATACAACTTTTTTAGGAGATGCAGAACTTCCTGAAGTCATAATAATAAATACTGAATTTTCACAAATTCTTTTCGTATTCTTTATTTTTAACGGGATTGATGGATTTAGTTTATCTATTTCTTTAATAGAAATAACAGAAACAGGAGTATCCGAAATTTTTTTAAGATATTCATCCGGGCAGAAAAGTGCTTGAACTTTTAGTTCTTCCATATTTTTTGAAATGGTTTCCCAGGGCTCGTGTAACGAAAACAGGGCAATCTCTGCATGAAGTTTTATTAATGAATTTATCAGGATAAGTGTTTCTATGAAAGGAACAGGTAAAAGAGCAACTCTGCATCCTTCATAATTTAATAAATGTTTTGCATAACGGTCAGATAAATCCCATATCTCTTTGAAAGATAAAACCTGGTATTGAGATTTAATCAAAGGATAAGATAAATAATTGTGGAAACGGTCTTGAATATTAGTTGAAAACACTATTCTTTATATTTCCTGGTAAATTTTTAATTTTTTACCATTGCACCACAATATTGACAGTTTTTTCATCTGGAGCTGCTTTATACTCAAAACGTAAATCCTTAAATGGGTCATAAGGATACGGCTTACTATTTACTGCGACCTGTCTTGCAACATCACTTTTGGGGATAAATATAACGGTTGCGGAGGTATTCCCTTCAGGCTCGTATGTCAATTTGAAGAGATTCCCTTTGGTATACCATTTAGGATTTTTACCTGCGATTCGTTGAGGATAAGTTTGAATTAACTTGCTTAACATGGGTTTTGTATTTCCTTCGCTGTCCAGAATTCCACTGGGATTATCTGTATCACGGTCAAACGAGTTATATACCCAACCCAATTGATATTGGTCCATAAGTGTGAACCAGTCATCTAGAAATTTTAGAGACTCTGCTATATTTGGACCAATACTAAAATCAGTTATTACCATAGGAAGCCCCCAGCGACGCGTTTCGCGAACACGCTGTGAAATAGTAGTTGACATTAACCAGTGGTTGGTTCTGCCATAGGTACTATTTTCATCTTCAAAAAATGGGTCAAAGTAACGGACTGCATACACAGCCAAATCCGCAGGTTGAAATTGCAAACCGGTGGGTATTACAACACTTACAATTAACATAGGTTGGAAATAGAGTGGTGTTTGGAAATTGTTAGCCAACTTCATTTTCTCAACACGCTGATAGAACTCTGTTAAAATGGTCTGTTCAAAGCCAGGTCCAATATGAGGCCAGGGGTTATCAAATATTTCAAGTCCAATAAGGTTGGGTTGTCTGTCTACATGTGCGAGGAGATATTTAACCATATCAATATAACTATTTTTCAGAACTTCACTCCGCCAAAAATTATCAAAACATGCCATAACAGGTTTTGTAAAATAATTTTTATAATGAGGTGAAACGGGAGTGAATGGGAAACCATCATCATCAACAGCCCAGGATGGAAAACCGCCTCCACCATAACGCTGGCTAAATATGTCCTGATGAATACATAGAAGAACATCAATTCCTAACTCATTAAGCCATTGTAGTCGTTCTATGGTCTTTTTCATATATTCTTCATTGTATTGCCCCGATGAAGGTTCAATTGCCTCCCAGAGAATAAAATATCGAACCAGATTGAATCCCCACTCTTTTAAGCGAACAAAATCCTCTCTCTTCTGCCATGGCAAAGAATCTTCTGACTTTTTTGCTGAATGGGAAACAGTTATCCCATGATAGAGAATAATTCTCCCGAACTTATCTATTAAATAAGGAGGTTTGAGATAAGTGGTCTCTGTTCCTTTCTCCTTCGACTGGGCATAAGATAAAAATGAAATTAAAACTGTTAATGACAGCAATAGTGCACACTTTATCAGATATGTCCTTTTATTTGTTTCTTTTTTCATTTACAAATTAATCCCTTCATTTTTTCTAAATTCTAATAAATTATAAAGGAATAATTCATCCTTTTACTTTACAATAACAAACAGATTTGATTATAATAACATAAAAAGTGGGGCCGTAGCTCAGTTGGGAGAGCGCATGACTGGCAGTCATGAGGTCGGGAGTTCGATCCTCCTCGGCTCCACCATATTAAGTGTATAGATAGTAATCTGTTCTTATTCTATTTCGCAAGCAGGATTGTTGGGGTAGGCTTTAATATCATTTTTTTACCATTCAAAATTTCCTTTCCTGTTATTTTGAACAAAGCGAGAAATCTTAAATCAATCACTATTCCAAACTCAATTATTTTCAAGATTTTAAACAGATGAATATAAATTCTTAATCCATTTAGCAGACAAGAATATCTGTCTCAATGTTAAAAATCTTTCCTAAATATTTTAGCGAACAGGAGTGATATAATGTATAATGTTTGGAAAATAAAAAATAATCTTCATTAAGGAATAGCACAATGAAAAACAATCTTACTTTTGGAGTTATTGTAGGAACGAGAGCCTTCTTTCCCGGTATTCTCGCAAAAGAAGCACATTCTGAAATTGTCAAGCTGCTCAAAACAAATGGCTACAACGCTATCATCTTGAATGAAGAGACTACAAAATATGGTGCAGTTGAGACATGGGAAGATGCAAAGAAATGTGCTGACTTGTTTAAAAAACATTGTGATGAGATAGACGGTATTATTGTAACTCTGCCCAATTTTGGCGATGAGCGTTCTGTTGCAGATACATTGCGACTAGCAAATCTTCAGGTGCCAGTTCTAATTCAGGCAGAGCCAGATGACATAAATGCCATGGATGTTAATCGAAGGCGAGATTCGTTCTGTGGGAAAATAAGCGTATGCAATAATCTTATTCAATATCAAATTCCCTTCACCTTAACAACCTTTCATACCGAAGCATTAAATTCACTAGAATTTCTTGCCGATTTGCAAACTTTTGCTGGAACCTGTCGAGTAGTCCGTGGTCTGAAGAATGCTCGTATCGGTGCAATGGGCACGAGACCCCCTGCCTTTAATACAGTCCGTTATAGTGAGAAACTGCTCGAAAATTATGGCATCTCGGTTGAGCCTATTGACCTGTCAGAAATTTTAGCAGAGGCAGAAAAGTTGTCGTCAAACGACAAAGCCGTTAAAGATAAGTGTAAGGAAATATCTGAATATATATCCACAAAATCGGTGCCTGCGGCGGCAATAGAGCGTATGGCTCGATTTGCTATCGTGACAGAACGCTGGATTAAAGAGAAGGAACTCCATGCCACGGCAATACAGTGCTGGACATCATTAGAAACTTATTTTGGTGTAGTGCCCTGCACATGTATGAGCATGTTAAGTGAGAAACTTATCCCGAGTGCTTGTGAGGTAGATGTTTGTGGTGCTATCTCGATGTATTCGCTTTCGCTTGCCTCGCAAAGACCCAGTGCTTTGTTGGATTGGAACAATAATTATAAGAATGACCCCAATCAGTGTGTTTTGTTCCACTGCTCTAATTTGCCCAAGTCGTTTTTTAAAAAACCAAAAATGGATTATCAGGCAATCATTGCAGGCTCGGTAGGTAGAGAAAATACTTATGGAACTATCGTGGGACAAATCAGTCCATTTCCAATGACCTTTGCAAGAATGGGGACACGTGAAGATTTAGGAGAGATTCAGGCTTATGTAGGCGAAGGTATTTTCACGAAAGAGTCTGTAAAATCCTTCGGCGGATATGGAACTGCAATGATTCCAAATCTTCAGACTTTGCTTCATTTTATTTGTATGAATGGGTTTGAACATCATGTTGCAGTTACTCTGGATACTGTTGCACAAAATGTATATGAGGCATGGGGAAAATATCTCGGCTGGGATGTATATTACCACAGCAGTTAAGATTATTTGATATTAGAAAAGGTTGAATTTATGTCCAAAAACTTTAGTCGTATCAGGAAAATGCTATCTCGACAGTCTCCATTGATTATATTTGCAATTTTATGTGTTATTCTGGCAATTATCTCTCCTGATTTTCGCAAGGTAGAAAACCTGACAAGCGTTGCATACCGCACTTCGGTAATTGGTATCTTATGCGTTGGCGAATTGCTGGTAATTTTAACCGCAGGAATTGACCTTTCCGTAGGGAGTATTGCTGCCTTTGCCAGTATGACTGCCTGCCTGATTATGAAAAATTTACACCAGGCACAATATCCTGATTTTCTCGTAGTTATATTAGGCATAATTATAGGTATTGCTTGTGGTGCTTTTGCAGGTTTAATAAATGGTTTGCTAATTACACGCGGTAAAATACCTGCTTTTATTGCTACTCTGGGTATGATGATGGCGGCACGCGGAGTTACTCTAATAATCTGCGGTGCTCAAACCATCTACGGCTTGCCTGCCAGTTTTTCATGGTTAGGCGGCACACAATATTGGTGGATACCCGTTTCAATTACAGGGGGATTGGCTCTGATTTTTGCCTTTGTATTGACTATGACGCGTTTTGGTAGGTCTCTCTATGCTATTGGAGGGAACATGACCGCAACGAAACTCTCTGGTATACGCGTAGAGTTTATTTGCACCATTGCATATACCTTTTGCGGTGCAATGGCAGGCTTGGCAGGATTAGTTCTGGCTTCTCGCACCAGTGTTGCTGACCCCAATGCTGCACTCTCTTATGAATTAGATGCAATTGCAGCATGTGTGATTGGTGGGGCAAGTCTAATGGGAGGTGAAGGCGGTGCTATATCTGCTTTAGCAGGTGCATTGATTATCATGGTTCTCAGAAATTTCTGTACCATAGAAAACTTTAATGTCTACTGGCAGCAGGTGTTTGTCGGCGCTCTGCTCATTATCCTTGTATTCTACGACAACCTTCGTAAACGGCTATCTGGCACAATACAAAGTTAAGTATATAGTTTTTCCTCAAAATTATAGAGACCAATAACAATCAGAAAAGAGAAGAACAAATAACTAAATATTTTGGATATTAATTTCACATAGAAGACACAAATAGGGAATAAGTAAATTGTTAAAATTTATTTAGTGTTATTTATGACTGTTTGTCTTCTTTGTGATTAAATAATGTCCACTACTATTGCTCTTTGGGGAATATGTAGCCGATAAGCCGATAAATCAGTTTTGCAATTGTAAATTGTGGATAATGCAGGTATGGAATAGGGCTTAACTCACTCACATCAAACCCTACAATTCGTCTTTTATTTGCTAACACTTCAAAAAAATGATTTATCCACTCCCAACTCAATCCTCCGGGTTCAGGTGTCCCTGTTGCAGGAATAATGCTTGGGTCAAACACATCACAATCGAATGTAATATAAGCATTTTCAGCCAGATTATCTAATATTTCCTCTATTACCTCATCTCCCTTCATTTTAATCTTATGTGCATAAATTGTAGATACTCTGCCTCTTAATGTTTTCAGGGTTTCTGGTTCTTCAGGCGCTTCGCTTCGTATGCCGATTTGAACTAAATTGCCTTCATGTCGGTCTAAAATTCGTGCCATTGCACATGCGTGGTTCCACTCATCGTTCAAATACGAACTTCTCAAATCACTATGTGCGTCGAATTGAATAATCGTGAGTGGTTTGTATTTTTTTATATGTGCATATACCGCACCAACAATGCTCGAATGTTCCGCACCAATAGTGATTACAAATTTTCCCTGTTCTAACCAGTATGAAACCGCATCTTCTAATACGCTTGCCAACTTTGCTGCTGAACTATCTCTAACTTTCAAAGGGGACAGAGTTGAAATACCACCACAAGTCCGATACGGCTCATAGCCTAAAACTGTGTCGTATAACTCGACTTCGTGTGAAGCATTGATAATCTCTTTTGGTCCTTTTTTAGAGCCTTTTCCAAAGGTTGAAGTTCTTTCGTAAGGAACAAGTAGAACAATAATGTGTGCATGTTCCGGGTTAGAAACTTCTTCTGGCAATGCTAAAAAATTTCTATGCTCATCTAAATAATTTTTCTTTCCCTCTGACATAAAAATCCTTTACTTAGGACTGTCTAATTCTTCAAAAACACCTTTCATCAAAAGTGGCAAAACGATGGTAGCGTCTGATAGCACCTCTGCATATTTTCCACCTTCTTCTACTGGCATAAACTTGCCCCAACTCACACCTTCGGAATAAGTGCAACCAGAAAGTCCGCCCCAATGTGCAGGTTCCGGACATATACGGACACCATATTGAAAACGAGGATGTTTGTTAATATTCACATTTAGTCTAACTTCTGTAATATCATAATAAGGTGCTACCTGCTGAGCCCAATTTCGAGGAACGCCACCACCAATTGTCAATATACCCAATCGTTTTGCTCTACCTATTAAACGAGCATAATGTTGTAAATCTAAAAAAGGATTATAATTGGGGACTGCCTGAAATAATTCATCAGGGTCCCAATTATTATTCTGTTTCTGATTTTGTTGTATTGCTTTTTTCATTGCCCAGGTCGAAAAGTCTAACCCTATCTCACTATCGGTAAATGCAGGGATATATACAGGCACATTTTTGCTATAAGCACTTCGCAAAATGCCGGGTCCATAGTTCATGTTCTCCAATTCTTTACCGACTGCATAACAGAAGCGATGTGAACACCAGTCGCCATCTTCAGGTTCAACAAGGTCTAAAACCCTTCCAACCACTTCGCAAACATCATTTAAATTCGCTTCCATCTCTAATGTATCGTAAACACGATTATACCCTTTTTCAAATAAATTTTTATCATCAATATTCGGGTTCACCGCATAATGTGTTAAACCGATACTTTCTGTTACTCCATGAGCAATAAGTGCACCTGTGGAAATAACGGCTTGAACCAGTCCGCGGTCTATCATCTCACATATAATCATTCCTTGTTTTGCAACAGTCATAGCACCGGATAATGTCAAAACAACGAGACAATCGTTATCACGAAACATTTCTAGCAAAACCTCAAAAGCCTCTCCTACTGTTCTGCCACCGAACGCTGTTTTTCTCATGGCTTTTATCAGGTCTGAAAAATGTTCAACCTTAGATAGGTCTAAACTTTCTAATGGCATTAAGCCATCATGCCGCCCGTCATGCAGTTCCCGATTCATAGTTGTTCCTTACCTATAATAGATTTTTAACTTTATGATAAGCAGTATTACACAAAATTAAATGTAGTATAAAATACCTAAAAGTAGTGAAATATAAAAATTACACCCCTATTATATTCAGGATTTAATATTTTATCTACATATCAAGGTATAGTGAATAAACACTACTCCTCTTCTGCTTGACTAGGGATAAGTATAATATATCTCTACCACCATAAGAAGAAAAAAATAAAGACTACTCTTTCTTATTTGGATAGAAGACTCAACCTAAGCCTAATTAATTTATTCAGCCATTGCGAATGATTCTATATTGCTAATATTGGACGGGTTTTTATCTTCAACGGGAAACCGTGGCAGTTCGCGAATCGTTACATCACCTAAATTTAATTCTTCCTGGATATAACGAAACACAAGACGCGGGTCAGTCTTCCCACAGGTGAAAATGTCCATTGCAATAAGTCCCAAATCAGCATAAGTATGCGCTGAGCAATGGCTTTCATCTAACATTACTAAGGCGGCAAATCCTGGAGGTGAATCACTCCCAAATTTGTATCGAACTTGCGAAACTACAGTCGCGCCTGCTCGTTCTGCTGCACGAGCCATCGTGTTCAAGACAAGTTTGTCATTTAAGCATAGGTCGCGCGACACATTCCGACAGTCAATAATAAGATGCATGCCCTTGTGCAATTCATAAACCCTCCTATAGAGTTTATTGTTCTTGTTTGTACCGCGTTGCCGCCTTACGCTGGTCGCATTACAAAGCTTAGGGCTTGGGGTCGGCTTGTGCCATCTTCCATATCACACTGAGATAGGAAGGAATATTAAATTTTATTTTTAATTGTTATGAATGTTACAAAATATAATACGAAAAATCAAATTAAAAGTTACATAATTTTTTTAATTTTTTTTTAAATACAAAATATTTATGAAAGCCTCAATTTATGCGGGTCTCATAAAATATATTATCTCACTATTTTTTTGACAGTAAAATATTTTTTTCTTTTTTGTAAAAAAATAATCAAAAATAAATTAAAAAATCAAAAACTTTTTCTGTTAAATTTCACTAAACCAATTGTGTTTCTTCTCCCATTCCTGAACTTGCTTAATCTTTTTTCTAAATTCTTTGTATTTTTCTTTTGCCTTCTTCTCCGTTTCATCACGAACTTCTTTTGCCTCTTTATAGTTTGAAAGGACAAAATCTATCAGGTCCTCCTGCAACTTACTTGAATTATTTGAAGAGCCTTTTAGCGATTTCATTATTTTTGCAACCTCATTTTCAGGCATAACACCTCGATAAGGACGATTTTCTGTGAGTGCAGTAAAGACATCGGCGATTGCGAGAGAATGAGCCGTATCTGGAATTTCTTTACCTTTTAGTCCAAATGGATAGCCTGTTCCATCTAATTTTTCATGATGCAGAGGCGCATACTTTAGTTCTGGATATGTATCATATAATAGTTCAAGGGCGACATGAGAATAATAGGCATGAGAACGCATTATACTCCATTCAAGTGGGTCTAATTTTCCCGGCTTCTCTAATATATCCGAAGGAATAGCCAATTTGCCAATGTCATGAAGAAAGCCGACAGGAAAAAGATTTCTATTTTCAAGCCCGGAAAATTCTATTGTTTTTTCTACAAGCCAATGATTTACTACCGCAACAGAATGACTATGACCTGCAGTATAAGGGCTCTTGAAGTCAATTAAATGTCCAATTATCTCCGATAATCCATGAAAATCATTTTGTGGCATATTAACAATAGATTCCTGTAAAACCCTTTCAAACAATTTTTCTTGTGGAACGGATACCAACTCTAACCATATATAATCACGATTAAGAACATCTTCAAAAGGCAACAATACCTCTGGATGAAAAGCACTTTTATTTGCAGCAATTAAACTTGAGATATTTTCTTTTTGTGCTAAAATAGGCTTATTCTTATTTATCTCTATTGAAATGCGGTCTGCAAGCCGAAGGATAAAACTACCTATATGAATCTCATCTTTTTCTCTTTTATTTTGACTCTTTATTTTTTCATAATTAATATGATGGTATCTCACAATTTGAGATGGCTTATGGAAAGCAGCTATGGAGTTAAAAAGAAAATACATTGTTGAAGAGTGTGTAACTGGGTATTCCTCTTCTAATATAGAAAAATATAAAAACCAATGTAGGGGTTTAATTTATCAAACACTCAAATAGCCGCTATCTAATATGCCATAACCTGAATTTTTGTGCACGATAAATTGTGCCCCTACAATAACACGAAAATATAAATTTGTGATAAGTTATATATCACATATTGTCCTTAATATAGTTTATTCTCGAGAGGAATAAAAAATATAAATCAAATAGATATTTATACTACATGAAAATAGATATTGTATTGTTTATCTCAATGTCTAAAAACTTTCCCCAAATCTTTTAGTGGACAACAAGTAAGACCTAATATGAAACTAATCATGTGTGAGGTTTATCTTATTCTTTTTATAATTCTGCCTCAAGTTGAGCAATGCGGTCAGGGTAATCGGATAAAATCCAATCTACTTCTGATTGTAAGTACTTTTTTATTTTTTCAGGCTGGTTTATAGTGAAGACAAGTATTTGTATACCTTTCTCTTTTATTTTTTTCATTTCCTCGTTTGTTATTTTGAATGATTTTTCCATACCTTCATTTATAGCCAACATCTTTGCGGGTGAGATATAATCTGACCAATTGTTGCTTCGTAAAGCACTTAAAAACTCAACCGAGTCTGTAATTGTAATACATGTTTTGATTTGTGGATATTCACTGCGAATTTTTTGTATTATTTGCGGTTTAACAGAGGCAAGATAAACCTGCTCCTGCATATTCCGTTTTATAATGGGTTCAACAATCGGTTTTATATTTTCCGCAGCAGGTTTTATTTCGAATAAAAAGACATTGTTAGGAAATGCTTCCAATAATTCATCTAAGGTAGGAATAGTAATATCCTTTCCGCGTAAAGGGAAAGTTTGTCCGCCATCAGTTGTAAATTTATAGGCAGCGTCTAATGATTTAATTTCCTCTAATGTTTTCTCTCTCACCAAACCCTGTCCATTAGTGATTCGGTCTACAGTATCATCATGGATTATTACAGCAACATTATCCGCTGTGATTTGAACATCTCCTTCCAGCAAACAGTTTTTCCAGCGGGAAACTGTTTGCTGATAAGCATAGATAGTATTTTCTGGGTAAAGGGCTTTGCCTCCGCGATGCGCAGCAATTTTTGTTTTATGGAGTTTAACATTTTCTTGAGACATTTTTATATCATTAGCAAAAGTAAATGTGGAAATAAGTATAGAAATACCAATAAGAATTAATAACAAACAACTATGTTTATTTCTCATAAAAAACCCTAATTTTTTGATTATTTTGATTATTTTGACAAAAAAGCCGTAAAATAAGTTTCGCTACAAAATATTATTGTTAAAAATAAAACTAAATCATGAAAGGGATTGGCTATGGAAAAGTGGTTCAGTAATCAAGTAGTTGTAATTACAGGAGCAGGAAGAGGCATTGGTTTTTCAACGGCGAAACTTTTTGCTCAATACGGTGCTACTCTGGTCATTAACGATTATGATGCCAACTGTTCAGATAACGCTGCGGACGAACTTAAGAATTTCGGCTGTCAAGTGCTATCTGTTCCAGGTGATGTAACAGACCCAAAATATCCAGATTTACTAATGAAAAAAACAGTGGAAACTTTTGGCAAAATTAATGTAATTGTAAATAATGCAGGATATACCTGGGATGGAATGCTACATAAGATGACGGATAAACAATTTACAGCGATGTTAGAGATTCACAATGTAGCGCCGTTTAGAATGATACGGGCTGCTACACCATACATGCGTGAAATTGCGAAACAGGAGAAAGCGGAAGGGAAACCGCATGAACCACGGAGTATTGTTAATGTATCGTCTTTGTCAGGTTTGAATGGGAACATTGGACAGGTAAATTATAGCACTGCAAAGAGTGGTGTAATTGGACTAACTAAAACCGTAGCCAAAGAATGGGGTCCCTTTGGGATTCGTTGCAATGCGGTAGCGTTCGGTTTTATTGAGACAAGATTAATTCAAGACCAGGAAAGTGGTGAACAAATACAGATAGAAGGCGAGACTATAAAATTAGGTATTCCTTCTCAAATGAAAGGAATGGCTGCCATGCTTATCCCGTTAGGTAGATGTGGCACACCAGATGAAGCCGCAGGACCCATTGTATTCCTTGCATCCCCTCTGGCTTCATATATTACAGGTGTCTGCCTGGAAGTAACAGGTGGATTATAAAGTTAATTTATAAAGCCGCATGAAGATATGCAATTTATAAGTTCATACATTTATGTTTCACTAGTTTATTTATAGTCCTTTTTGAAGCGAATAGTATTGAGTCAATGAGCAGAGATATATGCGATTCTTATTTATATTTACTCTACCAATTTTTTTAGGCTGGAAACCTCTTCTGGAGTTAAGTATCGCCACTTTCCAATAGGGAGTCCCCCAAGCGATATACCTGCAAAGGAAATCCGTCTCAATGAAATAAGAGGAAAACCCACAGCATCGCACATCCTTTTTACTTCTCGTTTTTTTCCTTCATGTATAGTCAATTGAATCTTTGAACTGTTTAAGGAACTTGATAGCACTTTAACCTCTGCATGACTTGTCTTTCCATCATCGAGATTCACACCTTCTCGCAAACTTTTTACAGCAATAGTTGTAATGAAACCTCTGACGATAGCAATATATATTTTTGGGACTTCACTACTTGGGTGCAATAGTTTATTTGCCAATTCACCATCATTTGTAAGTAGAATCGCCCCTTCGACATCTAAATCTAATCTGCCAACAGGAAAGACGCGTGCTTTAACTTTCTTTACAAGGTCAATAACAGTGGGTCTACCCAACTCATCACTGGTAGTAGTTACATAGCCTTTTGGTTTATTGAGGAGTATATAAACCTTTTCAGGTATTTTTAGAACGATGGGTTTAGTATCAATTAAAATTTTGTCTGTTTCTGGATTAATTTTTTGTCCAAGTATCGCAGGCAGTCCATTAACAGTGATTCTTCCTTCGCGTATAAATCGCTCAATAGCACGAAGGGAGCCCAGACCACATTCTGCAAGGTATTTCTGTAACCTAACCAAGAAACTACTTGAACTCCTTTAATTCTTCAGCAGTGGGTAAGTCTTGTAGACTATTTAATCCGAACATCAATAGAAATTCATCTGTAGTCCGGTATAGTTTGGGTCTGCCGGGAAGTTCTGAAACACCACATACCCGTATAAGATTTCGCTCTTGAAGTTGCTCAAAAGCATAAACAACTGAAACACCACGAATGGCTTCCACTTCAACTCGTGTAATAGGCTGTTTATATGCAATAATTGCTAATGTCTCCAATAGGGCAGGAGACATACGGTGTGTCCTTTTAATTTGCAAAAATTTGCGAATGAAAGGTTCAAACATAGGACGCACAAACAATTGATAACCACCTGCTATTTCCTTCAACATGTAAGGAAGGCTACTGTTATTTATTTCTAATTTAACCTCTTCAAGTAAAGATACAACAACTAATGGGTCGGCATCACCAAGAATCTCTGCAATTCGTTTTGCACTTAGAGGTTTATCATTTACAAACAGCAAGGCATGAATTGCTTGCTTTGTCTGGTCTCGGTCAAGAGAAAATAGAAAAAGTTCTTCCTCGCTTATCTCTTCATTCAAAGAAGTATTTTCAACAGGTAGTTCATCTTTAGTTGGAGTATGTTTATCCCCTGTTTCTGCGTCCATATTATTATCACTATCCTTTATTTTAAGATGATTTTACATCTTTCTGCCAATTACTTCTACAATAGGTCTAATTTCTTCCATTAATTTTTTAAAATTATTCAGATTTAAGGATTGAGCACCATCAGATAAAGCCTCAGCGGGGTTAGGATGAACCTCAACAATGATTCCATCTGCACCTGCTGCGACAGCCGCCTTAGACATTGGAATAACCAAATCCCATTGACCACTAGCATGGCTGGGGTCAACGATAATAGGCAAGTGAGAGTATTTTTTGACTACGGGAACTGCCTGTATATCAAGGGTATTCCTCGTTTCTGTCTCAAAGGTGCGAATCCCACGCTCACACAAAATAATATTTGTATTACCTTCCGAAATAATATATTCTGCCGACATCAGCCATTCATTGATTGTGGACATCATGCCGCGTTTTAGTAAGATAGGCTTGTTTAATTTTCCCACTGCACGGAGTAGTCCATAATTCTGCATATTTCGTGCACCAATCTGAATAATATCCGCATAATCAGATACAAAAGGCACTTGTTCTACTGTCATGGCTTCTGTAACGATTGGTAAATCATATTTCTCAGAGGCTTCCTTCAACAATTTTAAACCTTCCAATTCCATACCTTGGAAACTATAAGGGGAGGTTCGCGGTTTATATGCACCTCCGCGTAAGATGTGTGCACCACATTTCTTTATCCATTCTGCAATTTGCATAACCTGTTCTCTCGATTCAACGGCACACGGTCCCGCCATAACACAGAATAACCCAGGTCCTATCTTAAATTTACCTACTTGAATAACACTATCCGCTTCTCGGACTTCACGACTCGCCAACTTAAACGGTTTTAATATTGGAACTACCTTTTCAACATGAGGTAAGGCTTCCAACGCGACTAACCGTTGCTTTCCACGCTCATCCCCAATTGCAGCGATAACAGTTCGTTCAACCCCTTCAATAACATGAGCCTTATATCCCAACTCTTCTATGCGACTTACCACATAAGAAACATCTTCAGGGTTTCTACTCGCCATTACAATAATCATACAACTTCATCCTTCCGCATTATTTTTATATAGCAACAAAATTATTCCGTTTTTTTAATTTAATATCATACCCTTTTCTTATACCTTTCTTCAATGTTATATATTAGTTCCATGTATTTATACCTGCTTTTATGAAATTAAAATTCCGCTTTTGCTATTATCTAATCTGAATAAAAATCCACCAGTTAATTTTTTTAGAAAGGGTTGTTTTATGTCAAGGATAATCGTGACAGGAGGAGCAGGTTTTATTGGTTCACATGTAACAGATGAATTTGTGCAACATGGACATAAAGTCCTTGTAATTGATAATTTGAGTTCAGGCAAACGAGAAAATGTTTCACCATCGGCAAAATTGATTGAGATGGATATATGTTCAGAAGAGATAGATAAAATATTTGCAGATTTCCAGCCTGAATATATAGCCCATCTTGCCGCACAAATTGATGTGCGAAAAAGTGTTTTAAATCCAATATTTGATGCAAAGGTAAATGTGTTAGGTGGGATTAACCTCTTACAAAGTAGTGTAAAGTATGGGGTAAAAAAATTTTTATTTTCCTCCACAGGTGGTGCGATTTATGGTGAAACAGATGTATTGCCTGTGCCAGAAACCTATCTGCCTAAGCCCATGTCTCCGTATGGCACTAGCAAATTGGCTTTTGAACATTATTTGGGTTTATATCAACGCTTATACAATTTAACTTATCTTATTCTTCGTTTGCCAAATGTGTATGGTCCCCGACAAAGTCATGAGGGAGAAGCAGGTGTATGTTCCATACTCGCGGGTTTGATGCTGAATGGTAAAAAGCCTGTGCTATATGGGTATGGTGAGCCACAGAGGGATTATGTGTTCGTAAAGGATATTGCCCGTGCCTTCTTGTTGGGACTGGATAAAGGCAAAAATGAAACAATTAATTTAGGTTCGGCAAAAGGGACAACCGTGCGTGAGGTGTATGATATTATAGCCAAAATCGTGGATTATCAAGAGGAACCTGAATTGGCTCCGCTCCGTCCCGGTGAAGTCCATACGATATGTATCACTGGTGAAAAGGCTAAAATGATTCTCGGCTGGCAACCTGAAGTAAATCTAAAAGACGGATTAAAACAAACCGTTGAATTTATCAAAAAAACTGCAAAATGTTAAAAAGCGAGAAAAAACTATTCTTGCATAAAACTAGAAGGTCATATTATAGTTTTGCTACTTTAATATTCAAAGGTTTGTTTTTATGCTACGAAAAAATTAGTATAATTTTCCTGGGTTGAGTATATTATGCGGGTCAATTTGAGATTTGAGTTGGCAAAGGAGTCGGTAAGCAATTGCACCTTTTTCATTAGCAAACCATGGACGATGGTCTGTGCCAATTCCGTGATGATGTGAAATAGTGGCATGATGGGAGCGGATGGTATTAGAGGCAGCGTCTTTTATCCTGTGCCACTGTTTGTCAGGGGCTCTCATAGAACGAGGAAAGATAAAAGTGTAGTATAAACTTGCACCATCTAAATAGGCGTGACTGAGATGTGCCATTACAATAGGCATTTTAGGCTTAATATCAGGGTCATTCTCAATGGCGTTTTTAATGGATTGGTAGACTGCCTCGTGTAGGTCAAGGAATTTGTCCCAGCGTGTAGCCGTTTCAAGGGTATCAACACCTAATCCATAATCCAACATTTCATCACGCAGGTAAGGAAGTAAAAATCGCTGTTTGAACCATCGGTCAGCAATACTTTCGCCAAGACTAATTGCTTGATAACTTGAAAAAATCTCTTCAATAACCTGTCGCCCTGCGGTAACGCTGGCAGAGTCGCCCTCTAATCCAATAATCATAAGGCAAAACGACGGTATATTAGAAGTGTCTCCTTCGCCCATTTCCATTGCAGTATAGAAAAAGGTTTCGTAAGAATCTGAAAGACGAATCATAGCAAGAGGGATGTCTGTTTGCATGAGTAGACGCGTTGCCTCAACACCCATCTCAAAAGAGGGAAAGACATAAGCGGTGTAGTATTTCTCTTTGGGGACAGGACGGATATGAAATTCAATCTCTGTCATTATGCCGAGTGTGCCTTCTGAGCCGGGGATAATGTCTCTTATTTGGGGACCTGCGGCAGAAGCAGGGAAAGCCTCTGTCTTCCATAGCCCCGGTGGACTAACCAGTTCGGAAGAGACAAACCAATCTTCTGCTTTGCCATATCGGATGGACTGGTGCCCAGCACTGCGTGAAGCAACCCAACCTCCTAATGTAGAAAATTCAAAGGATTGAGGATAATGTCCTAAAGTAAAACCTTGTTCCTGAAGTTGCTTCTCCAAATCCGGACCTTCAATCCCACTCTCAGCACAGGCAACGCAGGATTTTTTGTCTATTTCAACAATGCGATTCATATCACGAAAATCTAATGTGGCAATTCCCAGATAGTCTCCACTTTTTACAGGGTTGACCCCACCGACAACACTTGTTCCACCACCAAACGGAATAAGGGCTATTTGATTATTATTTGCCCAGCGAACAATTTCAATTACTTCCTCTTTCGTTTTAGGGTAAATTACAAGGTCAGGAACATTGGGTAGAGTTCCAAAACGAATAGATAGAGTGTCCAGATAACCTTTACCCCGTGCATGAATAATTCGTTCTTCATGGTTGTGAGAGATTTTACCATTCGTGATTTTTGTTTGCAGTTCAGAAATAAGTGGTTGAGAGATTGCTGACCCAGGTATGCAGATAGAATTCAAGTCTACATGTGGAGTATATGGAAGTTTGTCAAAGCCTGATAATTCCCGCAGCCAGTTCCAAAACGATTCCCTTTTATCTTTGAGCAGGTCGGGTCCTTCTACGAGTCCCCAACCAAACCATTTCCGTTCTTTCAGATTCATAAGCCATTCCCCAATTGATATTGTTCTTAAAAATTTTTTTTAGTTCTGTATATTCTCTTAATAATTCTAACTCTAATTCAAACATGCACAACCTCATCTTATCATTTTAAGCAGAGTGAGAAATCTTAAATCCAATTGCTATTCTTATCCAATTTTTTTGTTGTTCAAAATTTTAAACAAACTGCAATACAATTCTAATATTTTAATAAACAGTTTTAGTCCTTTATTTTAAAAAATAAAAATTCTATATTAAAATATATTTAAGAGATGTTTTTAGGTATCAGATAAGAGCATTGCAAGGGAGAAATTTATTCTACATTTATTATTTTAAGTTGAATTTGGTTTACGTAAGAAATTAGTTGTGTCCAATGTCCAATATTCCCGTGTAGCAGGGCAATATGTGTAGCGTCTGCAATAGGCTGTCCTAGTGTGGGGTCCATGGGTGTCCATTCACCAGTAAATACCTCGACCCAGGCATGGTAACCAAAGGCTTGTAGTTCTTCACTCCAAACTAAGCCCAAACACATTCGAGTAGGTATACCTGCGGCTCTTGCCAGTGCGGTAAAGAGAACCGTATGTTCATTACAATCACCTTGTTGTGCTTCGAGGACACTTAAAGCAGAGGGAATATTAATACTTACTTTCTTTTCAATATTTTTATACACCCACTCATATATTTTCTGACTCTTTATCCACAAATCTTGTTCATTGCCAACAATCTCTTGTGCGAGTTGTTTTATTTTTGGATGTTCTACCTGAACAAATAGGTCACCTGTAAGGGTTTCCTCAGGAATTGTCCTCATAATTTTTTCTGTCAGTGGTATGGATTTGGGTTTATCAGGAGGCTGGATGAAATAACCTTGTGCAGTATAAACCTGATACACAGTCGTTGGCAGTGGACGGGTTTCAGGAACCCCTTCTATCTTTAACCACATCTGTTTTGCTCCACGAAACGGTTTTAATCCTTTCGGCTTTATAACTGTTGTGCTAATCAAATTCCCCGTTTTTTCTTCAACGGAACTCATTGCTTCATTAGGAGTAATTTTTTTTAGTTTCAATCCGAAAGGAGTCGTTGCCTGGACAATTTCTTGGTCTGATGTCACCCAGACAGTTGAGGTTAATACTCCCAATGTTATGGTCATCTTGTATGTTTCTGTTTGACTACCCATTATTTCCATTTTTTCTGTTCCCTGAGAAGTAATAATGGCTTTTTGGACGGACATGGAAAGAGGGTCAAAAACATCTACGGAAATACTTTCACCCGGCTCTAAAACTGGCATATCCATCAAAGGCAAAGCGGGACCACCTGTTAATAAAATGTTTTTCCCCACAGGTAAGGAATAAGGTATTTTTTCATTGCCTGTGAGAACATTTCCCTGTAATTTTTTCCCATCATACTCACCATCTATCATAATTTTGATTTCGCCAGAACGGAATCGCATTTGAAAATTTTCCAATCCTTTCTTTTGACTGAACCATGCGGAACCCTGAATAGACAGGTTTACAGGTGTAGAGAAGAGGATAGTCTCTAATCGTGAAAGAATGCTTAATTTAAATGCTGGACCGTAAGGACTTAATTGGTCAGGCTGGGTCTGGACTTGTATGAAGCCGACCTTTTTATCGTCATTTGTGTATAATCCAACCCACCAGTCTTTAGGTTCTTGCCAGCGAATTTCAGGAAATGACCAACTTGATTTTGTAAAATACCCTTCACGGATAAAGAGTAGAACCATCATAACAAGCCAGAAAAGTATGATGGAAGAATATGAAATTATACGAGTTGTTTTCCGCAACATTTTTTATACTTCTTTCCGCTACCACAGGGACAGAGTTCATTAGGTTTTACCTTAGGTCCAACGCGGACAGGGACATGTTTAGGTTTCTCTTCTTCTGCTTCTTCTGATGTTTTATTGCCGGGAATTGATTCTCCACCCAGAGCAAAGTTTCTTGTATTGAAAGCAGAGAAACTACGGTCTGCTTCTTTGTCAGCAGCAATATAACTATATCGTTGTAGATGTGCAAATGGGTCTTCTTCCACTGCTCCTGCTGCGGTATGAACAGTAGCATGCTGTTTCCTCCGATATTCAGGGTCAGTAATACGGAACAGAGATTGCACCACATTTATTTCGATAGATTGAATTAAGTTCTGAAACAGTTCAAAAGATTCTTGTTTATATTCTAGTAATGGGTCACGCTGTCCATAGGCACGCAAACGAACGGATTCTCTCAAATAATCCATTTCATAGAGATGGTCTATCCATTTTTCGTCAACGGCACGCAAAAGCACCATAAGTTCTAAATCGTGAATTCGTTTGCGTGCAATCTTTTTGAAATTTATTTCAGGTAAAGAGCCTACATCTTTTCTCTGTTGTTCATATTGTTTTTTTAGTTCCTTTTCGATAAATTGATGTCGCTGTTCATACTCTTTCAGAACTTGCTGGAAAATGCTATCTTGAAGTGATAGAGGCTCTTCTTCTCCCTCTATTTCGCCACTCAAATTAAAATCTATGCCGAAGACTTTTTTTAACTGTTTATGTAGCCCTTCCAAATCCCACTCTTCCGGAAGTTGTTCTGGTGGTGCAAACTGGTCAATAGCATCTGCAATAATGTTAGAGAACATTTCTTGTAGGCGTCCAGTTACATCTTTATCTTCAAGAACATCCTGCCGCATTGAATAAATATATTTCCTCTGCTTATCCATAACCTCATCATATTCAAGCAGGTGTTTGCGGATTTCATAATTGTATTCTTCTACCTGACGCTGTGCACGCTCAATGGAACGAGAAACCATTCGTTGGCTTAGAGGCTGTTCATCTATTTCCCTATTGCTGCCAAACATATCTAAAAGTCGTTTGACACGGTCGCCGCCGAACAGTCGAGCCACTTCGTCTTCGAGGCTCACATAGAATCGAGTTGTTCCCGGGTCACCCTGACGACCAGACCGCCCACGCAATTGGTTATCAATACGCCGTGCTTCATGTCGCTCCGTGCCGACAATGAACAACCCGCCTAATTCACGGACACCTTCTGCTAATTTAATATCCGTTCCACGCCCTGCCATATTAGTAGCAATTGTTATTGCAGATTTTTTCCCCGCATTTGCGATAATTGCTGCCTCCCGCTCATGGTGCTTCGCATTTAAGACCTGAAAATCGTTTATATCTGCCTCTTTAAGTAATTCAGCCAATTTCTCTGATTTCTCTATACTCACAGTTCCAACGAGTATGGGACGACCTGTTTCATGAATCTGTTTAATGTCTTTCACAACATAGTGAAATTTGCCGTCTTCAGTTGCAAAAATCAAATCATTCAAATCCTCACGAATTAATGGCAAGTTGGTAGGAATTTGAACTACTTCAAGCCCATAAATCTTACTGAATTCCAATGCTTCAGTGATAGCCGTTCCTGTCATGCCTGCTAATTTTTTATACATACGGAAATAGTTCTGATAGGTAATCGTGGCAATGGTCTGGGACTCAAAACGAATAGGCACTCGTTCTTTTGCTTCAATAGCCTGGTGCAAACCATCAGAGTATCTTCGTCCTTCCAAAGCCCTACCTGTAAACTCATCAACAATTAAAACCTCGCCATTTCGAACAATATAATCTTTATCACGGTGGTATAAATTGTGGGCACGAATGGACTGCTCAATAATATGAACAATGCCGATGTTGGTATCAGTAAACAGGTCATCTATACCCAATAGCCGTTCTGCCTGGTCCATCCCTTCATCTGTGATAAGCACATATCGTTGTTTTTCATCTACCTCATAGTGCTCACCTTTACGCAAGCGTCGGACAGCCTCGTCTACCTTCACATAAATATCTGAACTTCGTTCTGGACGCCCTGAAATGATTAGAGGGGTTCTTGCTTCATCAATTAGTATAGAGTCAACCTCATCAACAATGGCATAATTTAATCCACGCTGAACCTGTAAATCCTTCCTGACAGACATATTATCCCGTAGATAATCGAAACCAAACTCGTTATTTGTTCCATAAGTAATATCTGCACGGTAGCCTACCTGCCGTTCATAAAGGTCCATATCGTGCTGGATAAGACCTACACTCAAACCTAAAAACTGATATATAGGACCCATCCACTCAGCGTCACGCCTTGCTAAATAGTCATTAACCGTTACTATATGAACACCTTCTCCTGTCAGAGCATTTAAGTAAACAGGCATAGTCGCCACTAATGTTTTACCTTCTCCTGTTACCATCTCAGCAATGCATCCCTGATGAAGGACTATGCCACCTATAATTTGCACATCAAAAGGTCGCAGTCCAACCACGCGTTTTGCCGTTTCACGCACCACAGCAAAGGCATAAGGAAGCAGTTCGTCCAGATTCGCACCCTGTGATAATTTCTCCTTCAACACTGCCGTCTGGGCTCGTAATTCCGCATTGGACATTTTTACGATTCGCGGCTCTTCTTCACGAACCGCATCCAGCAAGGGCAATAACTTGCGGACTGCACGCTCCTTACTCGTTCCAAACATCCATCCCATTAGTTTAAATAACACAATATAAATCCTTTCTCGTTATAGAGAATGCTATTTCATTGATACTAAATCAAATAATTAAATACTAAATATAAGAACGCAGTAATATGCAAAATAAGTAACCAAAAAGTAAAAATAAATTACCTTTTATAAACCATTTATATCATAACGCTCTTCCAACCCTTATGCTATATTGAAATTAACCACAAACTATAAATATTATACTATATAATTAGTATATAATAGAATTAGATTTCAATGTAAAAAATTTTTTTAGAACACTTAAAAGTATAAATAAAATAGAATTTAAATTATTTTATGTATGTTTTAAGATTAAAATCTTGACAAGTTAGATAAAATTGTGTTAATTTTGTTAAAGAAGTAGTATAATCATTTATTATAAGTGAAGTTATTTTTAACACGATAAGTAAACTATAATATGGAGTTTTAATGATGGGAAAGAAGACACAGAGATTGATTATTGTAATAACATTAATTTTCCTTTTTCTGCTTAATATTTCGCCTGCTTATGCGTGGGGTCCCCGTGCTAGGCAAGCATTAACCGCAATGGCAATTCAAATGATTCAATCAGAATTTCCATACATCTTTCGTCCTTCAGGTTCGGCGGGGGTTGGCTATGAGAAGGAAGCCATTCAAGGAGCAACCGATAACTGGCAAACCATTGCAGAATTTTATTCTCTGGAAAATGAGAAAGCAGTATTTGTGGCTATCAGTTCAGAAATTCAACTTTTGAGAGATATGAAAAAATTTAATCTTTCTCCATACTACGCATACCGATTAGGTGTCTTATCTGCGTTAGTTGCAGAGATTATGATTCCTTATGGCTTTGCGTGGACAGATGGAGAAAAGCAATTACAAAAACTTGTCAATGCTGATATTGATAAAAATCTAGACAATTATGCGTATGTAGCAAGGGAAACACAAAGAATTTTTGTAATAGATATAAATAAATTTTTCGTTGAACGGCGCCCCTATTTTGAAGAAAACAAGAGATTAATTGCAAACGACTATCGTCTGGGAAAGGGATATAACGGTTTACTTTCAAAAGCGGGTAAGGACTATTTTGAGAGGACAGTTCGAACTATTGCAGATGTATGGTATACCATCCTTCGTCCAGAAGATGAAGGCGCATCATGGATAAGCCCTCCATCTGACCGAACTCGGGCTTGGTATTTCGTGAAGGAAATAGAATATATACTAGATGTCAAGAAAAATATGTTTCAGGCAGAAAAGATATACGAAAATTTTACAAAACTTAGTGTCAATCCACCAGAGGCAGTAAATCGTATTGGTGATGCTTTCTACCGTTTAGGTGAACAATCGGCAAAAGAACGAGCAGTTCAATTATGGCGTAGTGCTTATACCAACGCTACTGGAGAACTCCGCACTTCTATTGCTAAAAAATTAGGGGAATATTATTTTGCAGAAGGACAGGCAAGTTTTGCACGAGCCAACCAGCCAGGAGGAAGAGAAGAAGATTTGAACATCGCTTTATACAATTTTCAGCAAGCCATTGAGTTTGATAGAGATAATCAGGAAATTGTAAATATGATACAAGCCACTTATCAAGAAATAAAAGAACGAACAGAATATAGGAATATGCTGGTAGGTATCATATCTCAGGCAGAAAAGACACAAGAAGAAGCAGAAAAATATCGTCTATCCGGAGACTATGGAAATGCTATTTTAACCTATCGTATCGCAGCAAGTTTGTATAACTCCGTGGATGACCGTTTCAAAGATTTGGAAAGTAACGCGAAAAGCGGCCTTCGCCGTGTGAAAAAGAGTATTTCCGATGTGATTAATGAAATATTAGACCGTGGCAGTGACGCTATTGACCAGGGAGACCAGCATAAAGAGAATAACCGTTTTGAAGAGGCAATCTCTGCTTATGCAAAGGTTGAGAGTATCGTAAGTGTTATTCCTGATGACGAAAATCCTTCACTAACACAGCAGAAACAGAATGTTATAGAACTTGCTAAGAAGAAAATTGAAGAAGCAAAGATAGCCAAAGTTCGTTATGAACAAGCGCTACAAGAACAACAACAACGAGCAGCACAAGGAGGCGGCGGAGCCGCCCGTCCAGTAGCACCCGCAGCACCAACCGCACCCACTGGTGGCAGACAATAAGACTTAAAACATATAGAAGAAAATGAAAAAAAGAGTTATCAAAAACATTTGTTTTTATCTTCTTTTAATATCATATATATTTGTATGTTATCCTTTTTGTTTTGCACAGACAGGTTCAGAAAAAGACCAGGGCTGCGGTCCATATCATTCTCGTTCTCCAGTTCAACCGCCTAGAAAACAATTATCTCAACCTTATTCCAGAACATCTCTTTCAAGTCCTAAGGCAAAGCCCATAGAAACACCTATGTCCAGGAAATCGTTGAGCGCACCCCCAGCAGAGCCTAAATTAGCACCTCCAAGAAAGAAACCACTGGAAAATCCACCTGCAATGTCTATTTCACAACCTCCTAGAAAAATGTCTCTACACAATCTGCCAGCGGAACCTATAACTGCACCAAGAGCAAGGAAATCACTACAAGCACCACCGGCACAAGCAAAGATGGCTCCCCCTGCTAAAAAGCCTTTGAGTAATCCGCCAGCAGAATCTATGATGGCTCCAAGAGCGAGAAAACCGTTACAAGCACCACCAGCACAAGCAAAGGCGGTTCCCCCTGCTAAAAAGCCTTTGAGCAATCTGCCAGCAACCCCTATTACTAAACCTACTAAAAGACAACCTCTTTCAAATCCACCCGAAACTCCTATTGCAAAACCTTCTCCCAGGCCTCCTATGGGTGAGGAAAAGGCTTCATCCCTTTCCCCATATTGTGTCGGAGTTAGGGAACCCGGTTCTAATGATAAAACCCGATTTCTGCATTAAAAACCTAATATTCTTTTGGGCAAATCATAGGTTCATTATAAGAGGTGTGTTCATTTAAAAATTCAAAGGTAAGCCAAAACACAAGCAAGGTTGTGTGAACATTAATTCCATCCGTAGGACTAATCGTTCCGGAGAATGCGCCATCCTCTCGCTGATAATGGAGAATATCCAATATTTCTTTAGGATTTATTTTCTCCTTGCCTCCAAGGTAGCAAATAAAGGCTAATGCTTCTATCTTTATGTCTGATGGAAATTGTATTATATTTGACTCGGAGAGTAATCGTTGAATTACAAGATTTTGTAGTTGTTGAACCTCTTTATCTTCACGCGATAAGCAGCCCTGTTCCATGAACCAGCCAAGGGCTAATGCCGAATGTGTGCATGCATAACTTCGTTCATTTGATTGCTTGCTTAATTGCATTAGTAACTCTTTTTTGTCAGGACAGTCCTCTTGCTTCTCTACAAAAAGTGCTTTTAATTCAAGCCAGATAAAACTTTCTGCCTTCGCAGGTTTTTTCCATCTTACACTTTTATAATTTACTAATCTACCATAAACCTCTAATGAGTTTTTGTCCTGTGGAGTTGGGAAATGATTGAAACTTTTCTGAAATGAAAATTCGTCTGAAAGGTGAAAGCGTCTTTGTAGATAATCTAACAAGAATAGGTCTTCAACTCTGAAATGAGATTTATTCAAACGAATGTAGTTAAGTATCTTATGTTGTGCCTTCTCTATTTCCTGCTTTTGTGCGGTGGACAATTCTGCATTGGCTATTGAAGTGTATATGAGTAGGAGTAAGAATACATACGATAGATATTTTCTCATGTTGCGTTTTGTTCTTTTAGTTTGGCTTGTAATTTATCAGTTAGAACTGCGGCTAATATGACCAGTCCTAATGTGACTTGCTGACCAAAGGTTTCGATACCAATCCAATTTAAGCCACTATTCAATGTAAATACCACACACAAACCGAGCAATGTCCCCCATAATGAGCCTTTCCCTCCACTGAGACTCGTTCCACCAATAACAACACTGGCTATCACAGCCAATTCATCGCCAATTCCGACTTTTGGACTTCCTGAGCCCATTCGTGAAGCGAGTATAACCCCTGCTAATGCTGAAAGAACACTGCACAGGATATACACAAGCAACTTAACGCGTGTTATTGGTATACCGCTGAGTCGAGCCGATTCCTCGTTTCCACCAATAGCAAGGGTATGTCTGCCCAGAGATGTGTAGTGCAGAAGAATTAATCCAATTAGAAAGACGATACCAAAGATGATGACACTTATTGGAACAAATTTAAACAGCATGTCCCGTCCTAATATCAAAAATCCTTCTGGGACAGGGCTAATGGGTTTTCCATCTGTAATAATGTTTGCAAGACCACGCAATAAACTCATAAAGGCAAGGGTCACGATAAATGGAGGGATATTCCAGATGGTTATGATACCTCCCATGACTAGCCCTATGACGACACCTATTAGTATTCCTGCTAAAAAAGCAAAAGGAACAAGATATGACGAGATTGAAGAAAAATAAACGGCTGCCATTGCCGAAACCACACCTGACATTGCACCGACCGAACCAATGGATAAATCAATTCCACTGGTCATAATTACAAAGGTCATTCCTACTGCCATGATTCCAAAAATGGATAATTGATTCAGAATAAGGATAATGGTAGAAAGTGAGAGAAACCCGGGCTGACCTTGCTGATTGCCTATAAATTCAAAAATGGCAAACTCGACAATTAATGTGATTGTCAGAGGAACCCAGGAACGATAAAAGAAATTCTTTATGATTTGTTTAAGCCACATTCTGTTTCTTATATCCTGTGGCAAGTTGCATGATTCTTTCCTGTGTTGCTTCTTCACGGGAAAGTTCGCCTGCTAAATTACCCTCGTGCATTACTAGGATACGGTCGCATATACCGAGAACTTCTGGCAATTCACTGGAAATCATTAAAATTCCGACTCCCTGTTCCAGTAAACGGTTCATGAGTCTGAATATTTCTACTTTGGCGCCCACATCAATTCCGCGGGTAGGTTCATCAAAAATCAAGATACGCGATTTTGTGAAAAGCCATTTAGCGAGAACAACTTTTTGTTGGTTACCACCACTCAAATTCTGGCTAATCTGTTCGATGGAAGGGGTGCGTATCTGTAAGTCATGAACATAACTTTCTGCGACCTGTCGCTCTTTGGGAAGGTCTAAAAATATCCAATTTGTAATTTCTTTTAAGTTTGCTAATGTTATATTTTCGCGGACTGTCATGCTCAATACAAGACCTTGATTTTTTCGGTCTTCGGTAAGTAAGCCAATGCCATGCTTAATAGCTTCCTGGGGCGAATGAATTTTTACTTCCTGTTCCTCTACATAAATCTTACCCTCATCCATGGGGTCTGCCCCAAATATAGCCCGGGCTACTTCCGTTCTACCTGCACCTACCAGACCAGTTAATCCTACAATCTCGCCCGAATATAGAGAAAAACTTATGTCCTGAAATGCACCTTTACGTGTCAAATTTTCAACCCGCAATTTCTCTTTCCCACGCTGAAGGAATATTTTCGGATATTCTTTCGTAAGTTCACGACCCACCATCATTCGTATCAAATCTTCTCGTGTCACATCACAAACTTCATGAGTTCCTACATATTGCCCATCACGCATAACCGTAACACGATTGCCAATCTCATACAGTTCTTCAAGGCGATGGGATATATAGATAATTCCCAGATTTTGTCTTCGTAGTGTTTTAATTAGTTCAAACAAAGTTTTTAACTCGTGTTCAGTAAGCGTGGCAGAAGGTTCGTCCATCACGATAATTTTGGCTTTGATACTTAATGCTTTGGCAATTTCAACCATCTGTTGCTGGGCAATACTTAATTCTGCTACAGGCACACGGACATCTAACTTTAATCCTACTTGTTCCAATACTTCGTATGCTTCATTATACATTCGTTTCCAATTTATAAGTGGCGTTTTCTCAATACGCGGTTCACGACCTAAAAATATATTTTCGGCTACACTTAAGTAAGGTATAAGATTAAATTCCTGGTATATCATGCTAATACCCAATTGCTGAGCATGATAGGGAGAAGTGATTTGGATTGGTTTTCCTTCAAGTAAAATTTCACCTGAATCCAGAGTAATTGCACCAGATAGAATTTTCATTAGCGTTGACTTTCCTGCACCGTTTTCACCGACTAAGCAGTGGACCTCTCCATATTGGACCTCTAACCTTACTTTATCCAGTGCCAGCACACCCGGGAACCGTTTAGTAATATCCTTCATTTCGAGTAGCAAATCACTCATGACTTTGTCCCTTCTGATAATAATATTTCGCGGGTAATTAATTTTACAGGTATATATTTAACTGGCGGAACTTGCACGCCTTTAAGATATTCAGCGATAGTTTCCATCGTGGATTTTCCTATCTCTTTTGGAAATTGGGCAATGTCCGCTATCAATGCTTTCCCTTCACGAATAGCCTGACATGCTTCAGGTGTAGCGTCAAATCCCACAATCTTGATTTTCCCCTGCAATCCTGCGGATTCTACTGCTGCCAGTGCACCCAGCGCAGAATCATCATTAATTCCAAAGATAGCGTCAAGGTCAGAACGAGACGCTATCAAATCCTGTGCAGCACGCATAGCCTTATCCCGCTGTCCTTCGCCCGGCACTTTCTGAACGATTGTAATTTCAGGGAACTTTGACACTGCATCCTCAAATCCCTTTACTCGCTCTTGAACCGAAGTCACCATAGGGTGGTCAATGATAGCGACCTTCCCTTTACCGTTTAACTGCTCTGCGAGAAATTTGCCCAACAGAACGCCACCTTGATAATTGTCTGATGCTATATGACAAACAACTGTGGCATCTTTGACCGCAATATCTACGGTAAAAACCGGGATTTTCTTATCCATTGCCAATTTTATCACAGGAGCCATACCACTGGAATCGGTTGGTGCAACAACCAGCGACTGAACACCCTGCAAAACAAACATCTCAATCTGGTCATTCTGTTTACGCGGGTCAAACTCTGCATATTGAAGCCGCAGGTTAAGGTTTCCCTGTTCTGCGGTCTCTTTCATTGCATCGGCTAAGTCCTGATAAAACACATGTGTTTGTGTCAATAACGATGCACCGACAATAGGGCGAGTTGGTGTCCCTTCTTTTGTCTTGTCCTTTTTAGAACATCCACAATTTGATACAACCGCAAACACAACAAGAACGGTAAAAATGAACTTCATAATTTTCATAATAAAACTTCCATTCCTTAAGATAAATTACAAATCATTTTAATACACCAGCCAATACCCAATCCAATTTCAATAAACCCTATCTTTGGTTCTATGAGTTTATTAGATAAATTGCAAAGACCGCAAAAGGAGAAACAAAAATAAATATCATGTTTTTTGCATTGTGGACATCGCGCCTTACTTGGTGACCTTTATAATAAAATTATTTATTTAATCATGATTTCATGTATAACTTTATATTGTATTAAAAAAGTCGAACACGAGGTGTGAGTTTCATTGTAGGCACAGTTTTTTCGTGGGTATCCAGATACCATGCGAGTATGGCACATCTGTCTGCATCAATTATATGGTCATTCCCCTTTGAATAGAGGCACTGTCCCTGTGCATTAATCAGGTAGGTATGATTTGCATACTGTTGCTCGCGTTCGGGACTTCGTGGCAACACAAGGGTATGCTCTGCCAGACGCCGTTGTAACAATTCTGTCATCCATTCTTTTGTCCGCCGTTTCTGGACAGTGCCATTTGCCAATTGTCCAGTTTCTATCGTAGCGCCAAATTCAAACGCATGAACACGATGTTGCCAGTCTATACCCAGTGCCATTAATTGATGTGCAACTGCTCGACCACTATTACCACAGTCAATACCGATTTTCTGAAAATGATAATTATTGTCCAACTCTTGAATGACGATTTGTTGTTGGGCATAATTTACATTTTCCAGATGAACACGAAGCACACAGATAAGATGGGGCGGGTCATTTTTATAAATAATAAATTCAGACGGGTCATGAGCAAAGCCGAGGTCGCAACCTAAATAATACGCACCTGCCTCAATAGGCTCGGGAAAATCTATATTTGTTTGAGAACCTTTAAGGCGAATTTCATTTGTTGGAAGACTATCGTCTACGCACAACAGATAATCGTCTAAATTGAAAACTGCATTCATGGGTTCACCATGTAATCCAAGAACACGGTGCACATATCCCGGACTATCTCGCCCCCCATATAGCAGAGCCAACTCTTCGTCCTTCTCTTTCGTAAATTCTGGATTACAGAAACTTTGCCAGTGATATTGTTCTGCATCCGGGAAGAATGTCATCCGATAAAAGGTATTTCTCAAACCATTTGGAACACCATAGACCCATCGCCGACCACCACCATTTAACGCCTGATACAATTCGCCCCAACTCATTTCAGTCATTTCCTGTGCTTCATCTATAATCTGCCAATCCACATGCAGTCCTTGAAAATTGATACCACGAGGTCCTGCAATCCGTCCCCATAAAATAAAACCAGTATTGAAGCGGATAAAATAGGAAGGTGAACGACGAAGTTCTGCAATACTGCCCGCAAATTCTGGCGTCGTCTCAAAACGCCGAACAAGCCGATTCATCACAGGAAAAAGATGATTTTCACACTGGGTCGCAACCAGAACAGACTTGCCCGGACAGTTTACCATTGCCCAGCACACAATAATTTCTATTTCAGTTGTTTTCCCAACATCGCGTCCGTCACAATGAACTTTACGCAATGTTTGCGATTCCAAAGACGCACGCTGGTAATCCCGCACATGCCACGGATTTCCATCTGCATCTTTAAAAAAGCGATAGGCAAAAAGTTCTCGCCGTTGCAATAGATTAATTAGTGTATTTTTAAAAGTAGGCATTATATTACTTTTGATTGGTGGAAATGTGAAGATACTATGAATATTTGTTTAATGAACAGAAATGCTACTTACCCGGTGGATACCAAACTTCTATTTTTTTTGTTTGTTTTCCCCAGCGTAAAGCCTCTTTATGTTTTTTGAAGAACAAATCAATGCTATTCCCTTTAGTCGAACTTCCGCGGTCCTCCACTCTGCCATAGCCATATCCTGGAACATACATAACTGTTCCGAATGGGAAACGACTTGTATCTGCTGCAATAGTCCCCTTCTTTGCCTTAACACCACTAGCAGTCATACCAACCTTTTTGGGTTTCCCCTTATTTGGGCCATGAGCAACCACAGGACGGAGATACCAATTTCTTTTCCAATTACAACACTTTCCACAAGGGCAATATCCGCGTGTCTCCACCGTTAAAATTTCTGAACGACTTCCTGCCTTGGGTTTGAACCTTGTGGAAGTGGTTGCACAGCCGACAGAGATAAACAGAATAATTGATAAAAGGATAATCCAATGTTTATTACGCATTATACTCATGTCCTTTATTGCCAAATTTATTTCATATTATTCCATCAAAAACAGTTCAAAAATCAATTCTCCATATTTGCACCAACTTCTATTTCTTCATGGCATTGAAGATGAGACTCATTACCTTTTCCATTTCTATTGTCTATCTCACGGGCACAACGCATCAAATCTTGAACAAGTTCAGCAACACCTAAATATGCCTTTGGTTTCTGTTCCCCTGTTTTCATATCCTCAAATTCCTGAACTAATTTTCGAAGTCGTTCCATATATTTACAAAGGACTTCAAAATTCTGAATAGGCAAAGCAGGTTTTGTTGTCTTTGTTTTTTCATTCGTTTCGATATGGATGGCATCTTGTTTTGTCGTGTCATACATCTTTGAAAACATGGTCTCTTCCTCTATCCGCTGAATAATGCAAGTTAGGATAAGTAATTCACGCAGACGCACTTCAATCCACGGCGTAATCTCCATCCCCTTTTCTTGAAACCATGCCACAAGTGCTTTGACCTTCTCATGCCATTGTCTTTTTTCAAATTGAGTAAGCCACTTCTCTCCCTTCTCAATTCGATAAAGAATATTCCCCATAAAAGTACTTCCTCCTTTTTTATGAATATCTTTCAATTTTACACTTATAAATTAAGCCAGACAATTTGCCCACTATATAACCCAACCCTTTGATATTAAAAGAAATACAGAGGAAATAAAATTTTTATTTTAAAAGGCAATAAAAATACATATCATCATTTTCTAAAATGAAAAATTTATGTAATGATAACAATTAAATTTTAGCAGAAAAGTAGTTATTAATATTTCTTATATGTCTTGATTTAATAATCTCTATTAGTTGGTTGTTCGCACTCGTTGCATGAATCAGTTTGCTTGGGATTACTCTCTATAATAACGGGTATGATTTTATATGTAGTTTGCTCATAACAGCATATATTACTATTTAGAGTCAGGACCCTGTTCCATAATTGGGAAAGTGGTCTCTTGTGTAGTTTGTTCGCAGCAACAACTACTTTCCTGGGTAGACTCAGGAGCCTGCTCCGGTGATTGAGTGGTGGTCTCCTGGGTAGACTCCAAATCTTGTCCCGCAGATGGAGGAGTAGTCTCTTGTGCAGTTTGTTCACAGCAGCAACTACTCTCCTGATTAGACTCAGGAGCCTGCTCCGGTGTAGGAACAGTTTCTTGACTTGCTTCTTTACCCTCTTCCACCTCATCATGAGATGTATTCATAGAGTTAGCACATTCATGTATAAGTTCTATAAGTTCAGGTAAAGAAAATTTCAAATTTTTCATCTCATCTAATAGAATTTTTATATACTCAGTAAGAATTTGTTTACGGTCTTTATAAGAATCTTCCACCTCTGGCTCAGTGACAAAGGTCCCTATTCCATAACGGATAAAGGTGAATCCTTCCTTTCTCAATTCCCTATATGCTCTTTTTACAGTTCCCACATCTACTGAATGTCGTTTGGCAATATCACGAACTGACGGCAGTTTATCTCCCGGTTTTAGAACGCCAGATGCAATCAAAGATTTGAATTGTTGGATAATTTGAGCATAAATAGGTATTCCGCCTTTATGAACTATTCTTATCATTGCTCTTCCCTTTCCTTTCTTAGGTGTTCATACATCTTTACTGTATCGGTGTGTTATTATTATACACCCCATTATGACTTTAACATAATATATTAACATAATGTCAAAATTGAAACAAAATAAATATAATCAATACTTTGGTCCAAGTATTTATTATGCAAATAATTATACCACCTATCCACCTTTAAGTTTATACCTTTATATTTGTCCTTTGCCTCGTTTGTTTTAGTTCTCTGTTATTGTTTTTTAGGCGAGTAAACTTTTATAAAATATGAAATTAGGTAAGTTTAAAAAAACACAACCATTCTTTAATTTTATTGTGCTGGTCGTTTTCTTTATTTTATATTCTCAATATTTACGAAATACTCTCTCTGCTCTTCAAGGAAAGTGAGTTGGGTTTGGATGTTTTTAATTTCGTATTTCTTCATATTTAACCGATATTTTTCTTCTATTCTACCCTTGTTTAGTCTATCAAGTATCATTCTGTGATATTTTTCATCAATTTCGGCAGAGATATATTGTCTATTGAGGACCTTACATATTTCTATTTCAGAGCCACTACCACCAAAGAGTATTAAGACAATATCTTTTGGCATTGTGCAAGATTTAATTAACATCTCAGAAAGATTTTGTGGTATTTGACATGTGTGGAATGTTTTCTCTTTACTGACATTCTTAACTAAATCGAAATAAAACCAGTCATACGGCATTCTTCCCTTTGAACCATTTGCTAAATTTTGCAAAATTCGTTTATCCGTAGGATTCTTATAAGAGACCGCCACATTACTTTTGTAAAATTTATTATTTTTGGTTTTTCTACAATGAAGGATACTTCTATGGGCTGTGGTAAAACGCTTCGGGGAATGACCCACATTTGTATTATAAATCCAGACATAGTCATGAACTCCATAACATGCGTCGTCTAAATATTTTACCCTTAAATAGGCATTTTGCTTAGGGTAGTTTATTAAAAACATATTCCCTGTATCTTTTAGAACTCGCAATGATTCCTTTGCCAACTCAATATACTATTCAATATACTCATCGAAGGTTTTGGTGTAAGTCTTATCACCATATTTTATCCCAACATTATAATCAGGGTCCCCATAAACCATATCTACACACTTATCTGGAAGTTCTCTTAACAGTTGCATAACATCCTTTAAGAATACTTTATTAAGATAACTTTCAATATTATTCTTATTCATACTGAAACCTCCGTTATCAGGCTATATAACATATCCCACCCTTTATAATTTCAGTAAATAACATCTTCCATAATAAGTTAATATTTACTCTTTCCTTTAACATCTACATCTTTTAGTGGGTAGCCCAGAAAGATAAGAAAACCTATAAATGCGGAAATTCCTCCTGCAACAGCAACCAGCCTCAATCCTTGTTCTGTAACATTACTCCCACTACCCCAGTATGCAAGCACTGAAAAAACGCCACCTGATACGCCAATAAATATCTTCTGTATTGTCCCCTGGATAGCAAAGAAGATTGCATCCCGTCGCGTATTTGTTTTCTGCTCATCTTCATCAATTACATCAGTAAGGATTGCAAATGGCAAAACTGCCAGTCCTGCAACCGGAATTCCCATCCATAGCACTACAAATAGTAAATGTATTAGTGGACTGCCCACTGGATAATAGCCTACACCCGATAAGATAAATAATCCTATACTTGCCATCAACAATGTCACAGCAAACACGCGATACTTGCCGAATCTTTTCACTAACGGTTCTACAAATATAAATAGCACCAGCGTTATTGCCAGCAGTGGAAGCATAAGATAGGTTACTACCTCTTCCCCTTTGCCTAAATACACCTTGACCCAGAAAGGAAGGCTCATTACAATACAGGTAAAGGCAAGGAAATAAAAAGATGTGCCAAAGACAAGATGTAAAAATGAACGACTTTTCAAAACCCAGATAGCCGATTGTATAAACGAAACATTCTTTTCATCTTTATTAGGGATATTTCTTTCTTTTGCAGTAATACCAATTGGTAGAAGTGATACAAAGGTCAGAAAAGCAACCAGCAATGCCATAACAGTCCAGCCCCATCTGTTCAACACAATCCCAACCAGAGCAAACACAACACTACCTAGCATAACGAATACCCCCTGTGCAGTCATTAAACTGACCCTGTCTAAACTTTCCTCTCCTAATTCTGTTAGTAATGATAGGTAAGGTGTTAAGACGCCAGGGTAAAATAGCAAGTATATTTGAATAACAAGATAGGCATACATCGCCCGTATCCAGAATGGTGCCATTGTCGGTGGATGCCACATAAGGAAGAAAAATATCACCAGAGGTAATAGTCCAAAGCGGATAAACGGCAATCGTCTTCCCCATCGTGTTCGGCAAGAATCACTCCAATGCCCAATAAGTGGTTCTGCGATAGCACCACATACCCGTGCTACTAAAAATATCATGCCGAACACAGAAGCGGAAAGCAGAGCATCCTTTTCGTTTGGCACATACCGCATGAAAATCCACTGAGTAAACACCATATCTGGCAGAGTTAGGGCTATCCCACCCATGCCAAAGGCTATCTTCGATTTCAATGATACACCTGCCATAGTTTAACCTATCCTTTTTATTTATAATCCGTGTTATTTGGTAAAAAATTACACCAAATATTTCACTATAAAATACAAAATAACAAACCTCAAAAACAATAAATAGTAAGCCGTTCTTATTACAAAAATAAAAGTATATGTAAGTATTTAACTATATAAAAATATATAAAGGAAAGTTTATAACGATGGAAATATCAAAGGAATATTACAACATTATATTAAAGAGAATAGAAGGCAAAGTTTCAGAGATAAAAAGAAACAAAAAAATTGGTGAAGAGGTAAAGCAAAAAACATTATTTGATATTTTATGAATATATTTACTTTTGACGCGAAAAGTTTTGGTAGAATTTTTATATATTGAGATAGAAGATATAAATATCTCTATTTGTTTTATATTTTGTTCCTTTTTGAATTGATTATATTAAATGGGTATTGTAGAAGGGCTATTCAAAAAGTTCCGTATTAAAGATTGTTTGGCAAATCAGTGTCTACATTTGTTAATGTATGATTAAATTTAACTGTTATCATTTTTTATATACGATTACAGTAGCATTTATTTACTGGGAAAAGAAGTAAATTCAAACTTTTTGATTTGTATTGGTTATTCCGCTATATCCGTATGCCAGTATGCAAAATCAACAAATTTTTGCCAGTTGGAAAGTTGTTCTTTGTGAATACGAATCCCCAATCTGGGGAGCCATTTTGGTGCAATGGGTCTACGGAGTAATGACATTTGTGCTTCATCAGGGGTCAAGTTCCCTTTTTTAAGGTTACAATGGACACATGCCAGCACAAGATTTTCCCAGGTATCTCCACCCCCACGAGAACGAGGAATTACATGGTCAATGGTTAGTTCATGTTTTGGAAGCACTTTACCACAATATTGGCACTGGCAGCGGTCCCTTTCAAATATATTTTTTCTGCATAAACGAACTTCGCGAAGCATAAAACCATTATAAATAGTCAGCAGAATTACATCAGGCAATAATATTCTCATACTAGGGGTTATAATATATTTTCCCTCTTTAAAATATTCCTTTTGCTGAGACAATTCACACCATGAGTTGAAATCATAGAGGGTGTAATCGTGAGGGTGAACAACGCAGGCATGCCCTTGAAAAAGCAAAATCATAGCCCTCTTTACGGTGGTTATATTCACCGCAATCCATGAGCGATTTAATACAAGAACATCCCCATTAATCATAAAATATTCCAGTGTTTTTATTAATATACTGCTATTTTACCCCAATTTTCAAATTGGGAGCCCACCCTCACTGGAATAGTTTTTTGTTTTTATCGTAAGTTTTTAATTTAACTTTCGTGTGTGGTTTCTTGTTCTGCTTCACCGCTTATAAGCCTTTGCTTTGCTTTTACCTTAGCATGTTTGCCAACACGTTCTCTTAAATAATACAATTTTGCCCTTCTTACTTTACCTTTGCGAACAACATCAACTTTTGCAATTCTTGGCGAATGCAACGGGAAAACACGTTCTACACCTTCACCATAGGTTACCCTTCTCACAGTAAAGGTTGCGTTGGGTCCTGTTCCGTGATTATGTCCTATAACTACGCCTTCAAATATCTGAATTCTTTCCTTTCCACCTTCGACAATTTTAAAATGCACACGGACAGTATCGCCGATATTGAACTCAGGCAATTGCTCAGGGTGTTTCATGTGTTTAGCGTTATATTCGGTAATAATATTCACTGTAAAGTCTCCTTTTTATTGATGTTTTATTATTTATTATCCTATTTCCTTATTTTCTGTCTTCTTCCGTTCTTCATATTTCTTTAACAAATCAGGTCTTTTCTTTTTTGTGCGTAAGAGGGATTGCTCCTCACGCCATTTTTTAATCTGGACATGATTTCCTGAGACTAACACCTCAGGGACTTTCATTCCTCGGAATTCCACCGGTTTTGTGTATTGTGGATATGATAGCAATCCGTTGTATAAGGAATCATTTGTGATAGATTCCCATTCGCCCACAACACCTGGTAACATTCTGCTTACTGCTTCAATTACAACAAGTGCAGGAAGTTCACCTCCACTTAAAACATAATCACCAATGGATATTTCTTCGGTAACTATATTTTCAACGATTCGTTCATCTACTCCTTCATAGCGGCCACATATCAAGACAAAATCTCTCAATTGTGATAGTTCTTTTACCTTATCCTGAGTCAATACCTGACCTGCTGGTGATAAAAGTATTACATGTTCAAGAGAGTTTTTATCTCTCAAACTTTCAACTGCTTCAAAAATTGGCTCACATTTCATTACCATTCCTGGACCACCTCCGTAAGGTGTGTCATCTACCGTCTTATGTTTGTCTTTTGCAAAATTCCGTATATTATGAACATGCACTTTCATAATCCCTTCGTTTATTGCTTTACCTAATAAACTTGTTTGAAGGGGTATCGTAAAATATTCCGGGAAAATTGTTAAAACATCTATCCTGAGTGTCATTCTGATTTACTTGCTGATTGTTCTTCCTCATCATCTTCGAGGATTTCCAGATTAATCCGCTTACCTTTTTTGGCTGAAGCGATATTTAGCATCGTTCGTATGGCTTTAATTGTTTTGCCATTCTTACCTATAACTCGCCCCATATCATCTTTATCTACCTTTAATTGGAGAACAATTTCCTCTTCCGATTCGATAGCAGATACAGAAACCTCTTCAGGCTTTTTGACAAGTTTTTTTACTATAAATTCGACAAGGTCTTTCACGGTTTTGCTCCATTATATTGAACTTATTAGGTTTGTGATATTACTTTCACGCTATTTGCCTTTTTTATTAGTGAACGGACTGTATCAGAAGGAAGTGCACCCTTTGCCAGCCATTGATTTAACTTTTCTTCGTCAATTTTAGTAATGGGTTCAGGTTTAGCCTTCGGCTGATAATAACCGATAATATCAATCTCTTTTCCCTGTCTTCTTTCCTTAACATCCATTACCACAATCCGATAATAGGGTTCATGTGTCCTTCCACCTCTTTTTAAGCGGATTACTGTTGCCATAATTTTCCTTTCCTTAATATTTTTTAGGTTTATACAACATTATTATTTTATTGCTACATCATGCCGCCGGGCATAAAAGGACCCATTCCTTTGGGAATTTTGCCTTTAGCCCCTTTCATCATATCTTTCATCATTTTACGCATCTTCTCAAAATCTTTCAACAACGCATTTACATCCTGAACTGATGTGCCACTTCCATCGGCTATTCTTCTACGCCTACTGCCATTTATCATCTTTGGATTTCTTCTTTCTTCCTTAGTCATAGATAATATGATTGCCTCTGTGTGTTTTAATTCATCTTCGGGCAAATCCATATTAGAAGGTATCATCTTACCAATGCCGGGTATCTTTTTCAGCAAATCACCAAAACTCCCCATCTTCTTAACCTGTCGCATCTGCTCCAAAAAGTCTTCCAAATCCCAGTTGGCTTTTCTAACCTTTTCCTGAAATTGTATAGCCTTCTCTTTATCAACGACTTCCTGTGCCTTCTCTACAAGCGATACGACATCACCCATCCCTAAAATCTGCTCTGCCATTCTACGAGGATGGAATAATTCCAGAGCATCAAATTTCTCACCTGTGCCGATGAATTTTATAGGACAGTTCGTTACTTCAATAATGCTCAATGCAGCACCACCACGAGCATCACCGTCCATCTGCGTTAATATGACACCAGTAAGAGGAACATTATTATGAAATTCTTTTGCAGAACGGACAGCGTCCTGACCCATCATAGCATTAGCAACAAACAGTATTTCATGCGGTTTTATTTGCTGAGATATTTGTCTAACTTCTGCCATCATCTCCATATCAATATGAAGTCGCCCTGCTGTATCAAGGATAATTGTATCGCAACCACGCAGTCTCGCTTCGCCAATAGACATTAAGGCTATATCAACAGGGCTCACACCTTCACCCAATGAAAAATATTCTACACCCACCTGTTGTGCCAGAATTTCCAATTGTTTTATTGCCGCAGGGCGATAAATATCCGCAGCAACCAACATTGGGTTTTGACCCTTTTTCCGTTTTAGGTAATATGCCAATTTTGCACACGAGGTAGTTTTTCCCTGTCCTTGCAAACCGACCAACATAATAATCGTAGGAGGTGTGCTGGCTTTCACAAGGTCCTTATTCTCACCACCCATAATCTCAACAAGTTCATCATATACAATCTTAATAAGTTGTTGAGTAGGATTAATGCTTTCTAATACATTTTGTCCCAGAGCCTTCTGCTGAACATCATCAATAAACTTCTTTACCACCTTATAGTTAACATCGGCTTCCAGAAGGGCTACACGAATAATTTGCAGTCCTTCTCTC
>Ga0116193_1000388_pt1 | contig 42457 bp, 35 predicted proteins | sample AD_UKC115_MetaG_FD_89892 | JGI IMG/M metagenome (GOLD analysis project Ga0116193, IMG submission 89892) | Active sludge microbial communities of municipal wastewater-treating anaerobic digesters from Hong Kong - AD_UKC115_MetaG | ecosystem: Engineered > Bioreactor > Anaerobic > Digestate... | reverse complement strand
ACGAATCCCGGATTTGAAGGTGAACAGGAAAGCCAACAGAATCAACGATCTACCAACACCACCCCCGCGCCAGTGCTGGGTTTGCGTACCGCCAGTTATTGCACTGAAAACGAGGGGACCCCGCCCCTGGCGCTTGCAGGCGCGGCCGTAGCGGGCTACCACAGCCTTCTGGCTGCAGGCCTGGTTCCCAGGGCATGGGTTCCATGCGCTGTAGGCGTGTCCTGCGCCGATCAGAAGCTCGACTTTTTCTATGGCATTGAACTGCCCTGGCTTTCCTTGGCGGCGTTCATTGTCATCGCCGTTTCACTCTGTCTTTATCTGCGCAAAACAGCCAAATGATCCACCGCAAATACATCATCGCCCTCGTGCTGGGCGTCGCACTTGCAGCCTTCGCGGTCGGTGCGAGTCTCTACCAGAGCCATGTGACCAGCAACCAAGAGCAGCATGCCGCCGGGCAGTCTGAGCGGCTGGTGCGCATGCATTCGCCAGTCATCGGCCCCCGAGAGGCGCCCGTGACCATTGTCGAATTCTTCGATCCCGCATGTGAGACCTGCCGCGCTTTCTATCCGGTCGTGAAAGATCTCATGCAGCGGTATCCCTCCCAGGTACGGTTGGTCATCCGGTATGCACCGTTCCACCAGGGCTCGGGCGAGGTGGTCAAGCTGCTGGAGTCCGCGCGGCTGCAGGACAGGTACCTCGTGGTCTTGGAGTCCCTGCTGGCGGCACAGCCACAGTGGGCAGACCATGGAAATCCCAATCTGGCATTGGCCTACAGTGCGGCCGAGCAGGCAGGTCTGGACATGGCGAGAGCTCGGGCCGACATAGCATCGCCCACGCTGGAAGCGATGCTGCAGCAGGATGTGCAGGACCTGACTGCCCTCAAGGTCGACAAGACCCCGACCTTCTTTGTGAATGGGCGGCCGTTGCCCAGCTTTGGCGCCAAGCAACTGGCTGAGCTGGTAGCCCAGGAGGTCTCCAAGGCGGGCAAATAGGCATCGTGCGTCCCGGGCAATCGCTAGTGGGAATGGGCATGCTCCTTGGGCTGCGCAGGCTGGGTCTTCGCGGCAGGCTCGACCCGCGTGCCGCGAAGCAGGCGCAGTCCATTGCCCACCACCAGCAAGCTGGCCCCCATGTCCGCAAAAACGGCCATCCACATGGTCGCAGTGCCCACCACCGCCATCACCAGAAAAACGCTCTTGATACCCAGCGCCAAGGTGATGTTCTGCCAGAGAACGGCATGGGTGCGCTTGGACAGGCGCACGGTCTCGGCGACGCGCTGCAGGTCATCGTTCATGATGACCACGTCGGCCGCTTCCATCGCCGTGTCAGTCCCCGCACCGCCCATGGCAAAGCCGATGTCGGCCTGCGCCAGCGCCGGCGCGTCATTGATGCCATCGCCGGTCATACCGGTGGCGCCATAGCGCTTTTGCATCTCCTTGATGGCATCAAGCTTGGCTTCGGGCAGCAGATCCCCGCGGGCATCATCAATGCCGGCCTGTGCTGCGATGGCCTTTGCAGTGGCCGTGTTGTCGCCGGTCAGCATCACCGAGGTCACTCCCAGTGCCTTGAGATCGACGATGGCCTGCTTTGAGGTCTCGCGGATGGTGTCCGCTACCGCGAAGAGCGCCAGAACCCGCGAGTCGTCTGCCAGGAGGGTGACCGTGCGGCCTTGCTTTTCGTGGATGGCCAGCTCCGCCTCCAGGTCCGGTCCGCACAAGCCCTGCTCGTGAATCAGCCGGTGATTGCCCAGCACCAGGCGCGCACCATTGACCACGCCCTCGACACCGCGCCCGGGCAAGGCCTTGAAGTTCTCAGCCTCGGGGCCTTGTGCCTCCAGTCCCTGAACAATCGCCTTGGAAACGGGGTGATCGGAACGGGCCGCCAGGCTGGCGGCCATCTGCTGGATAGCGCCCTCATCGCCAGCGCCCCATACCTGCCACTTCACCAGCTTGGGTTTGCCCTCGGTGATGGTGCCCGTCTTGTCCAGCGCAACGGCTTTCAGGAGCCGGGCGTCTTCCAGGTAGGTTCCGCCCTTGATCAGGATCCCGCGGCGCGCTCCCGCGGCCAATCCGCTGACCACTGTGACGGGCGTGGAAATGACCAGAGCACACGGACAGGCGATCACTAGCAGCACCAAGGCCTTATATAGCGCCTCCAGCCAAGTCAGGCCCATCAGGAAAGGGGTCAGCACCGCTACCGCCACGGCAATGGCGAAGACAGCAGGGGTGTAGATCGAGGCGAAGCGGTCGACGAAGCGCTGCGTCGGTGCACGCGTGCCCTGCGCCTGCTCCACGGCCTGTATGATCCTGGCCAGGGTGGTGTTGCTGGACAAGGCAGTAACCTCAAACTCCAGTTCACCAGTCTCGTTGATGGTCCCCGCGAACACCTGGTCGCCAGGCGCCTTGTCCACGGGAATGCTCTCGCCAGTCACCGGCGCCTGGTTGATGGCCCCGTTGCCCTTGGTCACCTTGCCGTCCAGCGGCACCCGTTCGCCTGGCTTGATGCGCACGGTTGCTCCAATGGCCACCGAAGCCACCGGTGTAGCAGACCACGACCCATTTGCTCCCAGAACCAGTGCCTCTTCTGGGGCCAGTTCCAGCAAGCCCTTGATGGCGTTGCGGGCCCGGTCCACGGCTTTGGCCTCGATGAGTTCAGCAATCGCGTACAGGGCCATCACCATGGCAGCCTCAGGCCACTGACCGATGAGGAATGCGCCCGTGACGGCCACCGACATCAGCGCATTGATGTTGAGCTTGCCGCGCAGCAGTGCCGCAATGCCTTTTTTGTAGGTGTCGATCCCCGCCAGCCAGATCGCCACGGCGGCGATGGCCATGCCCGCCACCTTCCAGACCATTTGGTCCGGTGCAAAGAACGACAAGACCTCTGCCCCAGTCGCGAACACCAGCGCAGCCACCAACCGGGTAATGCCACCTGCAAAACCATGTCCATGGTCGTGGTCGTCGGCTGCTCCGCCCGCCTGTCCACCCTCGGAGCTGGCCACAGGCTGCGGATCGAAGCCCGCTTTCCGGATAGCGTCGAGTGCCAACGGGTAGGTGCTTTCCTCTGCGTCGATCTTCAGCGTCCGTGCGCCCAGCTGAAAACCCAGGGAGCGGATTCCACCCAGAGGTTCCAGCGCCCGGCGAATCTCCGCCTCCTCGGCACTGCAGTCCATGGTCGCTATGCGAAACACCCGGCCCTGGCCACCCTGAGTGTGTGCCGCAGTAGACACCGGCTGTGGATCGAAACCCGCCTTGCGGATGGCATCCAGCGCCAAGGGCAAGACACCATCCTCTGCATCGATCTTCAGCGTGCGCGCGCCCAGTTGGAAGCCCAATGACCGGATTCCCTCTAGAGGTTCCAGCGCCCGGCGGATCTCTGACTCCTCGGCGCTGCAGTCCATGGTGGCGATGCGCAACAGCGTGCCTTTGCCTGGGCTGCTTGCGGCGGCAGGAGGCGAGGCAACGGTACTGGAGCAGCCCGAGGAGCAGCAGGTGTCATTAACGCTAGAGGAAGTGCTGGTTTCTGATTTCATGGCCTAATTGGAAACCCTGTAGTGACCTTAAAGTCAAGCGACTCCCCAAATCTCGCCGCCTTGTCCTACGGAAACCAGATTTTGCAAAGGACGCTCCATGAAAATCGGCGATCTTGCCAAGGCCACCGGCACGCAGACAGAGACCATCCGCTACTACGAGCGCGAGAACCTGCTGCCGATCGCAATGCGCACAGAAAGCAACTACAGGGTCTACGACAGCAGCCATGTCGAGCGTCTGGCCTTCATCCGCCATTGCCGATGCCTGGACATGACCCTCGACGAGATCAGGGTGCTGTTGCATTTCAAGGACGCTCCGGATGAAAACTGCGGCGCGGTGGACGCACTTCTTCAGGAGCACATCGGGCACGTGGTCTCTCGCATCCGGGAACTCCAGGCACTGGAGTCGGAATTGCGCAGCTTGCAACAACAGTACTCACCAGGCCATCCCGCCGGTGAGTGCGGCATCTTGGGCGGCTTGGCCAATGCGGCACTTCAACACAATCACATGCAGCCCAGCGAAGCCCACCCGCCAGGTGCTCATCATGATATTGGCGTGGCTCCGAGGCAGCGGGCCAACAAACGACGCTGATTTTCAGTGAGCGCGAATCTCTATCCCGACACTTGTCACTCCGTTCTCTGACCTGGCCACCGGCTTGCCCTGGTGCATGCGGGCAATCGCGCCCACGATGGCCAGGCCCAGGCCATGGTTGCTCTGCCCATGGCTGCGAGCAGGATCTGCCCGGAAAAACCGGTCAAACAGCTGGGGAAGTATTTCGGGATCGATGGTGTTGCCGTAGTTGGTGACGCTGATCAGCACGCGGTCCTCGTCAACAGTTCTCAAGTTGATCTGCACGATGGAGCCAGTGCTCGCGTAGCGGGTTGCGTTTCCCAGCAGGTTGGACAAAGCCCGGCGCAACAACGGCACGTCGAAGGTGCCATGCGCATCGCCGACTACTTTCGCGGTGAGACCCGCCTCGGCCAGCGCCGCCTCGTGGTAGTCCAGCACGTCGGCTGCCACCGATGCCAGGCTTGCCACGGGCACGCGACGCGCTCCCACGCCCCGATCCGCCTGGGACAGGAACAGCATGTCGTTGACGATACCGGTCAGGCGATGCAGCTCCTCCAGATTGGACGCCAGCACCTCGCGAATATCCGCCTGCTCGGGGCGCCGCAGCGCCAGTTCATTGTTGGCAATGAGCGTGGCCAAAGGCGTGCACAACTCGTGCGCCACGTCCGCATTGAAGCCCTCCATCTGTGTGTAGGCCTTCTCAATGCGAGCCAGGAGCGCGTTGAACTGGTCGATCAGAGGCACAAGCTCAAGGGGCTGCTCGGCGCTGTCGAGCCGTTGATGCAGGTTGTCAGCCGATACTGCGCGCGTCTGGCCAGCCAGTCTTCGAACGGGCGCCAGGCCCAAGTTGACCAGAGAGAGACCGCCCAGCGATACAACGATGACCCCACCGATGGCTGCGACCAGCAAGGTAAGAGCAAGTCGGTGCAGCAATTGGATGTCGGTTTGGATGTCAAGCGACAGCTGGACGCTCAAATTCTTTGAGGGAGCATTGCCTGCAGTCAGGGGCACCTCGAACTGCCTTTGGCGCCACACCGCTTTTGCGCTCTGGTTACGGGCATGGGCGTAGAGAACAATTCCGTCGTCCTGCGTGACTTCGAGTGACAGGTCTCCGTGCCCCACAAGGAAGTCATCAAGCTTGTGCACAAAGTCTTCCGTATCCCCATGCTCCTTGCCATCCTGCAGCAAGTGCCGAATTACGGTTTCTTTTTGCGCCAGCGTTTCCTCTTGCCGATCACGAAAGTTGAACTCGGTCACCAGATACACCGCCAGACAGACCACCCCGAGTCCGGCAAAGCTCTGCAGCGCCAGCCACCAGGACAACCGCTGGCGCAATGAGCGATGTTGGGCCAGCACCTTCATTCGTTGCGGTCCTCCATGACGTAGCCCATGCCGCGAATGGTGTGGAGCAGCGCAGTGTCAAACGGCACATCGATCTTGGTACGGAGGCGCCGGATCGCGACCTCCACCACGCTGGTATCGCTGTCGAAGTTCATGTCCCACACCTGTTCAGCGATCTCGGTGCGAGAAAGCACTTGGCCTTTTCTTCTCAGGAACAGAGTCAGCAACAGAAATTCCTTGGCCGTCAATTCCAAGCGCTGACCTCCCCGGGACGCCTTGCGCCGCACCAGATCGACCTCGATATCTGCTAAACGCAGTTGCGTGGGCTCTGCGGCATCCCGCTCACCATGGGACCGCCGGAGCAGCACCTGAATGCGAGCGCTCAATTCGGAAAACGCAAAGGGCTTGACCAAGTAGTCATCGGCACCCGTCTGGAGTCCTAAGACCCGATCCTCGACGCTGACCCTGGCTGTCAACATTAAAACTGGAGTCTGCTTGGTTTTGCGAAAAGCCGTCAGCAGGCTGAAGCCGTCTATCCCCGGGAGCATCGCATCCAGAACCAACAGATCGTGCCCGCCCTCCAGAGCCATGTGAAGGCCATCCACGCCGTTGTGGGCAACGTCCACCACGTAGCCGACCGCTCCCAGACCCTTGCGCAGGTACTCGGCCAGCTTGACTTCGTCTTCGATGAGCAGAATTTTCATTCTGTCATTCTCGAAGAATGCGGCCTGTTGCGCGATTACGAATTTGTAAACTGGCTGTTGGTACCTTGTCGCGCGTGCATTTCTAAAGTATCTCTGTGTCGAAAGGCATAGTCCCGGCAGATGGCCGAGGGCTCATTTAGATCAAGGGACAACACCATGACCATTCGCAACCCCCTCGCGCTCGCTCTGATCGCCTTCGCTATCGCGGCTCCAGGCCTGGCATCTGCATCTTCGCTGTATCACCCCGCCGGTGGCGAAGTGGGATTTACCACCCATCCCGACCATTTTCAAAGCTCTTTGTCCCGTAGCGACGTGCTTGAGTCGGTGGTTGCCGCCCGCAAGGACGGAACGCTCGCTATTCTCCAGCGCGGCGGTGCTTTGCCTGCTAAGGCAATGGGCCCCTCCAAGACGCGCGAGCAAGTGCAACAGGAATTCCTGAACATGTCCGACGCTGAAAAGGAGCGTCTCCAGGAACTGTACGGCTCGGGCAGCTGATCGTCACACGAAGTTTTCCGGACCGCGTGCTACACTCAAAAAATGCGCCGCCTGATCGTCGTTTTTATGCTTGCATTGCTCCCGTTCCAGTTCAGCTGGTCCGCGGTGGCTGCTTATTGCATGCACGAGAACTCGACCGCCCAGGCGCAGCATCTGGGGCATCACGAACACAAGCACGAAGCCAAAAGCGGGATCGGCCAAGCCGACAAGACCGGCCAAGGCGCAGACATGTCCGATGTCGACTGCTCGGTTTGCCATGGTGCTGGCATCGGGGCCCTCAACTGGTCTTGTGCAAAACATCGCATCTGCCATGACAGCCGTGTGGACTCACCGTCAGGTGAGCGCTTGGCGGCTGTAACGCCCACCCCCCCCGACCGCCCACAGTGGCCCGTCCTCGCCTGATCGGCGGGGGCATCTCTCCTTCTTTCAGTCCTTCGTGTCCGCCTCCTGGCGGATGCAGTTGCGCTTGTCGCGGCTGCATTGACTGACGATTTGCCAGGCAGCTGCACGGTTGCCACCCCGCCGATTCCCTCGTGTTTTGAAACCACTGGAGAATCGGATGTTCAAGGGTATTTACCTTCAAGGAAAGCCGCACGCATGGCGCGGCCGCACTAAATTCAGGCTCGCGGCAGGTGCCGCGGCCATATTGCTGACCTTCTCGGGCGGGGCCTTTTCTCAGGGCACGTCGCAAGATCCAGTCGTTGGAGCACAGGATCCCCAGACTGCCGCGGTGTCTCCCGCTGGGCCTCTGTCGCTGGCCAAGGCCATCGAGTTGGCCTTGGAAGGGAATCCAGAGGTGGCTGCCGCTACGCGCCAGTTGGAGGCAACAGAGGGGCAGATTCTTCAAGGGCGTTCACGCCCCAATCCCGAGCTTGCCTACTCGCTGGAGGACGCACGGTCCAAAACACGTACGCAAAGCTGGCAGCTCAACCTTCCCGTGGAATTGGGGGGAAAGCGTGCAGCGCGTACCAAAGCGGCCGAAAAGTCACGCGAGCAGGCGGCGGCCCAGCTCGCTGAGCTGAAGGCGACCGTGCGGGCCAATGTGGCCGCAGCCTACTTCGATGTCCTGACGGCGCAGGAGCGATTGGCGCTCGCCAAAGACAGCGTGGCATTGGCCAAGTCGTCGACGGATACCGTGGCCAAGCGCGTAGCCGCTGGCAAGGTGTCACCTGTGGAAGAGTCCAAGGCCCGCGTTGCGGAAGCCGGCGTTCGCGTCGAGCTCGCCCAGGCAGCCAGCGAACAACGCAATGCACTGTCTCGCCTGTTTGCGCTGGTGGGACAGATCAACGCGCCGTTCACCGTCCTCGAGGGCAAAGCCGACAACCTTCCCGCGGTACCGCCCCTCGCCGATCTTCAGCCCTTGATATCTTCTTCGCCAGGCGTTGTCCTCGCCCGGATCGAGGTGGATCGGCGCCAGGCCCTGACTGAACTGGAGCAAAGCAAGCGCGTGCCCGATGTCACCGTCAGCGTCGGCATGCAGCGCAGCAACGAGACCCAACGCAACGTCCTGCTGTTTGGTGTCTCCGTGCCTCTGCCTGTGTTTGACCGCAACCAGGGCAACCTGCTGGAAGCGCTCAAGCTTGAGGACAAGGCCCGTGACGAGTTGCAAGGGGCCACGGTGCGCCTGCACAGCGAAGTGGCGCAGGCGCGCGAACGCCTTTCGACCATCACTGCGGAGATCCAGTCGCTGCAACAGGACGTCCTGCCCGGCGCGAAGTCGGCATACGACGCGGCCACCATTGGCTTCGAGAACGGAAAGTTCAACTTCCTGGAGGTGCTCGATGCCCAGCGCACCTACTTCACCGCCAAATCCCAGTACCTCAAAGCCCTGGGCGAGGCACACCGCGCGGCGGCGGATGTCGACCGCCTGCTCGGGGCCAGCACGGTTTCCGGCTTGATCGCAACGCACAACTGAGCATGACCATGAACACCAGCACATCCACCATCAGCAAAAAGCATCTCATCGCTATTGCCGTTGTCCTCGCGCTAGGGGTCGGGGCCGGAGCCTTCATCCTGCAAGGCGGCGGCAAGCCCAAAGCAGTCGCTGCCGAGGGCGATGGCCACGGCCACGGCAGCCATACCGAGGCCAAGGGGCACGGTGATGGAGAACACCACGGCAAGGGCGGTGAAAAAGGCCACGACGACGACAAAGGCCACGCCGATGGCGAGCACCATGAAAAGAGCCAGGCCAAGGGCCCCCACGGCGGTACCGTGTTCAAGGAAGGCGACTTCAGCCTGGAAGCGTTGCTGTCCGAAGACGGTGGCGAGCCTCGGCTGCGGATCTGGCTGTCCGACAAGGACAAGCCGCTCCCCCTGACCGCGGCAACGGTCACGGCAACAGTGACACGCCCGACAGACGACAAGCAGAAGCTGACGTTTGCCGCAGAAAAGGACAGCCTGGTCAGCCGCGAGATCGTGGCCGAACCCCACGCGTTCGACATCGAGATCATTGCGCAGACGGCCACCGAACCTTTCATGTTCGTGATGAGCAAGGAAGAGGGAAAGATCGAACTGACCGATGCCCAGATCAAGGCCGCCTCCATTACGGTGGACTCTGCGTCGGCAGCCAACATCAAGACGGCGCTGCTTTTGCCCGGCGAAATCCGGCTGAACGAGGACCGGACTTCGCACGTGGTTCCCCGTCTGGCGGGTGTGGTGGAGAGTGTCAGCGCCAGCCTGGGCCAGGTCGTCAAAAAGGGGCAGGTTCTGGCCGCCATCGCGAGCCCGACCGCTTCGGAGCAGCGCAGCGAGCTGCAGACGGCGCAAAAGCGCCTGGCGCTGGCCAAGACCACCTACGAGCGGGAAAAGAAGCTGTGGGAGCAAAAGGTCTCTGCCGAACAGGACTACCTGCAGGCCAGGCAGGCGTTGAGCGAAGCGGAGGTCGCTGTCGCCAACGCCAATCAGAAGCTCAGTGCGCTGGGCCTGTCCACCTCGTCCGTGTCCGGACTAACCCGTATCGAACTGCGCGCGCCCTTTGACGGCATCGTCATCGAGAAGCACCTGAGTCTTGGCGAGGCCGTCAAGGAAGATGCGGCGGTGTTCACCATCTCGGACCTTTCCACGGTGTGGGCTGAGATCAATGTTCCTGCAAAGGATCTGCCGTCGGTGCGGGTGGGCGAGAAAGTCACCATCAAGGCCACCGCGTTCGACGCCTCAGCGACGGGTACGGTCGCTTTCGTGGGCGCGCTCATCGGCGAACAAACCCGAACCGCCAAGGCGCGGGTGGTGTTGGATAACCCCAAGGGGGCATGGCGGCCAGGCCTGTTCGTGAACATCGAGGTCGTGGCCGAAGAGGCCGCTGTACCCGTGACGATCGCGGCTGACGCAGTCCAGACGGTTGGCGAGAAACCCGTTGTCTTCCTCAAAGTCAATGGAGGCTTTATTGCCCAGCCAGTGCAACTGGGGCGCAGCGATGGCAAGCGGATCGAGGTTCTTCAGGGCATCAAGGCTGGAACGTCCTACGCAGCGTCCGGCAGCTTCGTCGTGAAGTCCGAACTGGGCAAGGCATCGGTCGAACACGGTCACTGAACGCGGAGCCAACTACATGTTTGAAAAACTGATTCGATTTTCGATCGAGCAGCGGTGGCTGGTCCTGCTTGCTGCACTCGCCATGGGGGCGCTGGGCGTCTTCAATTACCAGAAGCTGCCCATTGACGCCGTCCCGGACATCACCAATGTCCAGGTGCAGATCAATACGCAAGCCGCCGGTTACTCGCCATTGGAAACAGAACAGCGCGTGACCTACCCCATCGAGACGGTCATGGCCGGCCTGCCCAATCTGGAGCAGACCCGGTCTCTGTCCCGGTACGGCCTTTCCCAAGTCACGGTGATCTTCAAGGACGGAACTGACATCTACTTCGCGCGCCAACTGGTGAATGAACGCATCCAGGAGGCTCGGGATAAGTTGCCGGCGGGCATTACCCCTGCGCTGGGGCCGATCTCGACCGGACTAGGAGAAATCTACCTTTGGACGGTTGAAACGGCGGATGGAGCCAAGAAGCCAGACGGCAACCCCTACACCCCGACAGACCTGCGTGAAATTCAGGACTGGGTCATCAAGCCGCAGCTGCGCAATGTTCCGGGCGTTACCGAAATCAACTCCATCGGCGGTTTTGCGAAGGAATACCAGATTGCGCCAATCCCCGAGCGCCTGGCATCGCTAGGCGTGACGCTGCAAGACATCGTCACTGCCCTGGACCGCAACAACGGCAACGTGGGCGCAGGCTACATCGAGAAGCGTGGCGAACAGTATCTGGTTCGCGCCCCCGGCCAGGTCAAGTCGATGGAGGACATCGGCAATGTGATCCTGAGCAGCGCCAACGGTGTGCCCGTCCGTGTGCGGGATGTCGCCGACGTATCGATCGGCCGGGAACTGCGCACTGGCGCTGCCACGGACAACGGCCGTGAGGTCGTGCTCGGTACGGTCTTCATGCTCATCGGCGAGAACAGCCGTACCGTGTCGCAAGCCGTGGACAAGAAGATGGTGGAGATCAACCGCAACTTGCCAGAAGGCGTGCACGCGGTCACTGTCTACGACCGCACAGTCCTGGTGGACAAGGCCATCAGTACGGTAAAGAAGAACCTCATGGAAGGCGCGATCCTGGTGATCGTGATTCTCTTCCTGTTCCTGGGCAACATCCGGGCGGCCGTGATTACCGCAACGGTGATTCCGCTGTCGATGCTTTTCACATTCACCGGCATGGTGAACTACAAGGTCAGTGCCAACCTGATGAGTCTTGGGGCGCTGGACTTCGGCATCATCATTGACGGGGCGGTTGTGATCGTGGAGAACTGCGTTCGCCGCCTGGCGCATGCACAAGCCCATCACGGTCGACCGCTGACCCGAGCCGAACGCTTCCATGAAGTGTTTCTGGCGTCCAAGGAGTCTCGCCGTGCCCTGCTGTTTGGTCAGCTCATCATCATGGTCGTTTATATGCCGATCTTCGCTCTTACCGGCGTCGAGGGGAAGATGTTCCACCCGATGGCGTTTACCGTGGTGGCGGCGCTCGTAGGCGCAATGATCCTGTCGGTGACTTTTATCCCCGCCGCAGTCGCTCTTTTCATCGGCAATCGGGTCGGTGAGAAGGAGAACTTCCTGCTCGGTCATGCAAAGCGAATCTATGCGCCCCTGCTGGATCGCGTCATGTCCGCAAAGGCCGTGGTGCTCTCCATTGCCGCAGTGGCCGTAGTGCTCTGCGGATTGATCGCTACCCGTATGGGTAGCGAATTTGTGCCTCAGCTCAATGAGGGCGATTACTCCATCCAGGCACTGCGCATTCCGGGTACCAGCCTTTCGCAGTCCATCGCCATGCAACGCCAGATCGAAGCGACGCTGAAAGCCAAGTTCCCCGAAATCGAGCGCATCTTCGCCAGAACTGGGACGGCGGAAATCGCATCGGACCCCATGCCGCCGAACATTTCTGACGGGTACATCATGCTCAAGCCGATGGATGAATGGCCCGAGCCTCGAAAGACCCGTGATGAACTGCTCGCTGCGATCCAGGAAGTCATTGGCAAGATCCCCGGCAACAACTACGAGTTCTCCCAGCCCATTCAGTTGCGCTTCAACGAGCTGATCTCAGGGGTGCGCAGCGACGTGGCAGTGAAGATCTTCGGTGACGACATGGACGTGTTGAACAAGTCCGCGGAAGAAGTCTCCGCCATGCTGCAAAAGATCCAGGGCTCCTCTGAGGTGAAGGTCGAGCAGACGACGGGCCTTCCGATGCTCACGGTGAACATTGACCGCCAGAAGGCAGCGCGCTACGGGTTGAACGTTGCCGACATCCAGGACACCGTGGCCACAGCCATTGGTGGTCGTGAGGCCGGCACCATGTTCGAGGGAGACCGCCGGTTCGATATCCTCGTTCGCCTGCCTGAGACGCTTCGCAACGACCTGGAAGGCATGAAGCGGCTACCCATACCGCTGCCGCGCTCTGCCGGTGCAACGGAAGCCAAGACGAACTTCATCCCGCTGGGTGAGGTCGCAACGTTCGAGCTGGCACCCGGCCCCAACCAGGTCAGCCGAGAAAACGGCAAGCGCCGCATCGTCGTGAGCACGAACGTGCGCGGGCGCGATGTGGGCTCCTTCGTGGCAGAGGCGGAGCAAGGTCTGGCGCAGATCAAGATCCCCACCGGCTACTGGACGAGCTGGGGTGGCACCTTTGAGAACCTGCAGTCGGCTACCAAGCGCCTGCAGATCGTTGTGCCGGTCTCCTTGCTGCTGGTCTTCGTGCTGCTGTTCGCGATGTTCGGCAATGCCAAGGATGGTCTGCTGGTCTTCACCGGCATCCCATTCGCATTGACAGGGGGCATTCTGGCCCTGTGGCTTCGGGACATCCCGATGTCCATCTCCGCAGCCGTTGGCTTTATTGCGCTGTCCGGGGTGGCGGTGCTCAACGGACTGGTGATGATTTCCTACATCCGCAGCCTGAGGGAAGGCGGCGTCGGCCTGGATGAAGCGATCCGGGATGGCGCCCTGACTCGGTTACGCCCGGTACTGATGACCGCCCTGGTGGCCTCGCTGGGCTTCATTCCCATGGCCATCGCCACAGGCACCGGCGCGGAAGTCCAGCGTCCTCTGGCCACTGTGGTGATCGGTGGAATTCTTTCATCCACGCTGCTCACGCTGCTCGTGCTGCCGATTCTTTACCGGCTGGCCCACAGGCCCGATGAAGAAGCCGAGGACGTGTCTGCCGAGCCCTCCCACCCGGACGCACCGAAGCCTGTGTAGTCGAAGACGGTCCCGCTGATCGCGGGACCTTCCCTTTTCTCCAACCCCAAAGGAACTGCCATGAAACTCTCCCACCTCATTCTCGCCCTCACGGTATCGATCTCTGGCGCAGCCATCGCGGCTGACAACCACGGCCACGACGTCAAACCGATGCACGGTGGTGCTGTGGCGGAAGCCAAGGACGTCGAGTACGAATTCGTCGCCAGTGCCGACAAGCTGCAGCTCTACATGCGCGACCACGGAAAACCCGTTGCCGTGGCGGGGATGACCGCCAAGGTCACCCTGCTGGCCGGCAGCGAGAAGCAGGAGGTTCAACTCCAAGCCGGTGAGGGCAAGTTGGAAGCCGCGGGTAGCTTCAAGGTCCCCGCTGGTACCAAAGCCGTGGTCGCCGTCTCGAAGGCCGGCAAGTCGGTCGCCTCGGTCCGCTTCACGCTGAAGTAACACCAACGCCGCCCGAAGCATCGCTCAAGTCCATGCGAACGACCCCGCAGTGGCGGGTCCGGACCGCCCCTCGGCGCTGTGCATGTCCTTGCCCTTAGAGGCAAAAAGGAGCGATCCATGTCAATGCAGGCGGCCCAGGGTGGGCTTTTCGCCAAGCTGTTCTGGATCTGGATCAGCTTGTTGGTCTCTGTGTTTGTGTTCTGGCGGCTGCGGCACATGTGGCTCAAGCGTCATCCCCCGATGGACGTTCGAACCAAGTACAGCCGGAGACTGGCCAAGAGACTGAGGGACCGGCAAATAACGCGCTTGAAGTGCCGAACCACGGGCAAGCCTCGGCATCGGCGACGTCATTGAGCGCCAAGGCCGGACGAGGACCGCGGACTGAACGCGGTCGATGACATCACCAGACTGAATCTGAGGAGACAGACCATGGGAAAAGGTTCCGACCACGCCTTGCCAGCGGCGGGAAACGAAAACGCATTGCGCTACGCGCTGATGCTCACCGGCGGCTTCATGCTGGCAGAGGTCATTGGTGGCGTCATGCTCAACAGCCTGGCTCTGCTGTCCGATGCCGCACACATGTTCACCGACGTGGCGGCGTTGGCCATTGCGCTGGCGGCCATTCGGGTCGGGCGCCGGGCTGTCGACGACCGGCGCACCTTTGGCTACCACCGATTTGAGATCCTGGCCGCCGCGTTCAATGCCTTGCTCCTGTTCGGTGTTGCGGCGTACATCCTCTATGAGGCGTGGCAACGCTGGAGCAACCCGCCGGCAGTTCAGACCACAGGGGTGCTGGTGATCGCTGTACTGGGCACGATCGTCAACCTCGTGAGCATGCGCCTTCTGTCCTCAGGCAAGGATTCCAGCCTCAATGTCAAAGGAGCCTACCTTGAAGTCTGGAGCGACCTGCTCGGCTCGATTGGTGTCATCGTGGGAGCGCTGGTCATTCTGTTCACAGGGTGGAACTGGGTCGACACCGTCATTGCCGTGGCCATCGGCTTGTGGGTGCTGCCGCGCACCTGGATCCTCCTGAAAGAGACGCTCAACATCCTGCTCGAAGGCGTCCCCGAAGGCATCGATCTGCCTCAGCTCAAGCGTGCGCTTCTGGACCTGCCAGGGGTGGCGTCTGTGCATGAGCTGCATGTCTGGGCGGTCAGCAGCGCCAAGACCAGTCTGAGCGCTCACGTCGTCTACAACCCGCAAGCGGCAGACCCTGCCACCATGCTGCACGCCGTCAACCAGATGCTGGCGAAGCAATTCGAGATCACCCACACCACCATCCAGTTGGAAACCCAAGCCTGCGGTACGGCTGCGGCCAGCGCTTCGAATGCTGGTGCGGATCACTGGAAAGCACCCGTGTGAATCCCGCTCGGACGACCACCCTCGGTTCCTGCTTTGCACAGGGCTGCGCAAACAGGTTGCGCCTGCCAGCGCTGTGTGTCGTGGCCTTGCTCGCCGCCGGCTGCGCCACCCCCGTGTATGAAAACTCGCTGCCGTGGGCGGAGGGTTGGCGCGTGGGAAAAATCAGCAGGATTGAAGCCACTGCTCAGGACCTGGCGTTCTACAAGCGCCGGTGCAAGGCCGATCAGTTAGATCGTGCGCAAGAGCGGTTCGCCATTGTTCAGTGGAGAGAGGTGGGTCGGTCGCGCTGGACCGTTGCGCGTCTGCCTGCAGATGTAGCCGTGGTTGCTGGAGAGCCGGTCTACGTCAAGGTTTGGGATTGCTCGGCAGCCCTCGTCAAACGCGAGATGAATTAGAGCGCAGGCCAGCTCCAGTGGGTCGATTCAGATACCTAACCGGTCGCGCCCGGCGTGCACGAGTGAACGGCGCTGGGGCCCACCAGCAAGGAGCGTGAGGGTGGGCCAGCCCAGCGCGACTGGGCTCAGGATCTGATGTTCAGAGATCGCGACCATTGGAGTGGCCCGAGTGCGCGGCCGTCGAGCCCGCGTGGTGCTGGTGGTATTGGCCAGGGTAGATTTCATTGAGCTTGCGGCCGTCCTCGCCAGCGGCCATCAGGTCCCCGGTGTGGATGGCCTCTGCCAGTTCCTCCTTGACCTGCTCGCGTGTCTTGCCGGCTTGCGCCATCTTGGACGGATACAGGTTGGGCTGCAGTTCATTGAACCGTGATCCGGATTCCCCGGCGGCAAGCATGTCACCGCTGCGAACGGCCTGCTCCAGTTCCGCCCGCACCTGGTCCCGGGTCTTGCCCAGCACCGGGGTCTTCAACTGGTAGCCACCGGCGCTGAGCTCACTGACTTTGGCGCCGATTTCCCCGCCGGCCATGATGTCGCCGCTGCGCAGGGCTTGCGATAGCTCGGCTTTGACCTCCTCGCGGGTCTTGGACTGGACACCATGGCTGGCATCGAAAGCGAATGCAGGGGCTGCGCTCAGCGCGAAAATGATGAGGGTGGTCTTGAGTTTCATATTGGTCCTTGAGGTCAATGCTTGGAAGCGAAAAATGGTGCCTTGGATAGGCAGGGTGGAATGAACGGCGTGTGCCAGGCCCGAAGGCCCTCAGCAACTCATGGAGCTTGGTGGGCTTCGACCCAGCCGATCTCGCCGCCCAGGTCGCGCACCCCATTCGCAGTGGCGGGGCGCTTTTGAGCCGCTTGCAGTTCATCGAGAACTTGCTGCCGGCTCTTCGTTGACACGGGCGCTTTGACCAGCGGATAGGTGGCGGGGTAGCCACGGCTGATCCAGTGCAATGAGCCATCTTGCTGGGCAACGAGCACGTTCTTTTGTACGTCTTCTCGGCTGACAGCGTTGCCCAGGTGGGATGGCACGAAAGAGACACCTTCTTCCTGGGTAGGGCTGGTGTGATACACGGTCGAAGCGAGGGAGGCCGTAGCGGCGGTCGCCAAGCCGAGTGCGATGAGGGCGAAACGAACTTTCATGGGGTCTCCTTGAGCACTGAACTCCCGTTTGGGAATTCAGGAGATGCAACCTTTTTTGCACCACGGAGACAAGGTTAGAAATCTGCCGCCCGCGTGGCGCTGACCGCAGCATTACAGTTTTGAAAGGACACACTTAAAAAATTGGGGAGAGGTTTGATTCGCGCCCCCTTCTTGGTGGAGGGACCGAGGCAAGCATGAATAAACCATCCATGGCGCGCGTGGTTTACCGTGGCTCTTTCGCTGCGGCAGGACGTTCCCCGCTCATCAGCGAGAGAAGCACCAGAGCCATTGCTCCCCCCACGATGGCCATGTCTGCGATATTGAAGGCAGGCCAGTGCCATCCGCGCAGGTGAAAGTCCAGATAGTCAATGACTTGACCCCGCACCGCCCGGTCGAATGCGTTGCCCACTGCGCCGCCAAGGATGAGACTGTAAGAAAGCCCTTCCAGTTTCCGCAGTGGGCTGTACAGCTGCAACGCTAGCCAAGCTGACACCGCGAGGGCAATCGCGAGAAAGAACCACCGCTGCCAGCCACCAGCGCCGGCGAGGAAACTGAACGCCGCGCCGGGATTGAGGACATGAACCAAATTGAAGAATGAAGTGACCTCATGCGACCATCCTGATGGGGTCCTCGCGTCGATATAGCTCTTGGCAGCCTGATCGGCGAGAAACACAATGATTGCGAGTGCATACCACTGCATTCTTTTCGGCGGGAGATTCATATAAGTTAACTTGGGTTGAAGGCTTCACGCACAGCTATCGCAGGAGCGAGAGGGGGGCTGATGCTATCTTCGCTGGTGCTGGTAGCGCCAAAGGGAGGATAAGTTCGAAGCGAACCAGATCGGCCACATTTGCGCAGCACTGCCAGACTCCGACGGCGCCCAGTAAAAGCGTCATCTACCATCTCGGTCCTGTGATCGGCAGACTTCGTGCCAAGCGCCGAGCCCAAGGGTGCGCAGCCGCAGCGCACGCCCCGCCCAACACAAGGCCTGCGATCACGTCCATCGGAAAATGCGCGCCCAGTACGATACGCGACCACCCGACTGCGGCTGCGAACAACAGCAAGCCAATCCTGCCCGCCAAGCCCAGCGCAGGCCAAAGTGCTGCCGCTAGGACCCCGGCGTAGACCGAGTGGCCGCTGGGCATGGTGTATCGGCTGTCAGGTGCAGAGTGGGCCCGGTAGACTGCATCGCCCAAGAGCACGAACGGACGCGGCAGCGCGAAGACCGCCTTGAAAATGGCTGCGCCAATGAATCCAAGCGCCAGTCCAAGCGCAAATCTGTACAACGTCACGTCGAATGGAATTGATCCTTCCCGGCCACGCATTCGCTGCCAAACCAGCATCAGTGCCACTACGCCCGGCGCGCCCCAGAAGCTGCCGACTACGCTCAAGATCTCGTGCAACAAGATCCAGTCGTTTGGCAGGGCACGTTGGATGGACAGGAAGAGATCCATGTTGGCGCCGCCCCATTCATACAGCCAGTGTCTTGTCCACTGCGTCAAGTCGTCAGGCGCCAGCATGAGGCGTCAGGCCGTCTTGAGTTTGAGCAGGCGCAGGCCGTTGAAGACGACGAGCATGCTGGCTCCCATGTCCGCGAACACTGCCATCCACATCGTTGCATGGCCCGTGAACGTCAGCGCGAGGAAGACCGCCTTGATGCCCAACGCCAGCACGATGTTCTGCGTCAGTATCGAGGCGGTCGTGCGCGACAGGCGGATGAACGTCGGGATCTTGCGCAGGTCGTCGTCCATCAGAGCGACGTCTGCCGTTTCTATGGCAGTGTCGGTACCGGCCGCACCCATGGCGAAGCCAATGTCGGAACGCGCGAGCGCCGGCGAATCGTTGATGCCGTCGCCCACCATCCCGACTTGGCCCTCACCGCCGATAAGGCTCTCGATGGTCTTGAGCTTGTCTTCGGGCAATTGGTCGCCACGGGCTTCAGAGATCCCGACCTGGGCCGCGATGGCGTCAGCTGTGTACTGATTGTCCCCGGTTAGCATCAGCGTGCGCACGCCGAGCGCTTGCAGGTCGGCCACGGCTTCACGGCTGGTTTCCTTCACCGTGTCGGCGACAGCGAAGATGCCGAGCACGGTGCTCTCATTCATCAGCAGGATGGCTGTCTTGCCTTGGCGCTCAAGGCCTTGAAGCTGCGATTGCAAAGCAACCTCGCTGAGGCCGAGCTCATTTGCGAGACGGTGATTGCCCATCTGCAGCATTCGGCCGTCAATGCGTCCACGCACGCCGCGCCCCGGCAGGGCCGAGAAGTCGTCGACTTCGTGCAGCGAGACGCCGTCCCGGTTTGCCTTGCGGGCAATGGCTTGGGACACCGGATGGTCTGAACGCGTAGCAAGGCTAGCAGCCCAGGCGGCTACCTGCTGGGCATCGCCGATCAGCGGCAGGAAGTCGGTCTGCTCGGGCTTGCCATGGGTGAGCGTGCCGGTCTTGTCCAGCGCCAAGGCCTTGAGTTTGCGCCCGCCCTCCAGATACACGCCACCCTTGATAAGGATGCCGCGCCTGGCGGCTGCGGCGAGACCGCTGACGATCGTGACGGGGGTTGAGATCACCAGCGCGCAGGGGCACGCGATCACCAGCAGCACCAGCGCCTTGTAGATCCAGTCGAACCACTCGCCGCCAAAGCCTAGCGGTGGAACGACCGCGACAAGCACGGCCACCACGAACACTGCCGGGGTGTAGATCCGCGCGAATTGGTCGACGAAGCGCTGCGTGGGCGCGCGGCTGCCCTGCGCCGACTCAACCGCATGGATGATGCGCGCAAGCGTCGAGTCGCTTGCGCCAGCGGTCACTTGGTACTCGAAGGAGCCGGTCTCGTTGATGGTGCCCGCGAACACCTGGTCGCCTTCCGCCTTCTCGACGGGGAGGCTCTCACCCGTGATGGGGGCCTGATTGATGGCCGAGCGGCCTGAGGTGATGAGACCATCCAGCGCAATGCGCTCGCCTGGACGCACCCGGACCACCGTGCCCTTGGCGATCTGCTTGGCTGGCAGTTCTGCCCACGAGCCGTCAGCCTGCCTCACGATTGCTGTCTCTGGTGCCAGGTCCATCAGTCCGCGAATCGCATTGCGCGCGCGGTCCAGCGACTTTGCCTCGATTACCTCGGCCAGCGCAAAGAGGAACATGACCATGGCCGCCTCGGGCCAGTGGCCGATCACCATGCCGCCCGTGACCGCAATTGACATCAGGGCGTTCATGTTCAGGTTGTGGTTTTTCAGGGCGATCCACCCCTTCTTGTAGGTGCTTAGGCCGCCAGTGAAGATCGAGACCAGGGCCAGCACGATCACGGCCCAATGGTTCCCATCGTTGACCCAGTAGACGCCTTCAGCGAGCACTGCCGCAATGCCGGATACGGCCATCGGCAACCAGCTAGTCTTGTGCGCTGGAACCAGGGGATCGCGCGGCTCGTCGGTCTTCTGCACCTCGGTTTCCATGCCCAGGGACTCGATGGCTTCGATGGCTGGCTGGATCGCGTCAGGCGAGTGCTGGACTGTGAGCGTACGCTGCATCAGGTTGAAATCCAGGCCTTGCACACCCGGCAGGCCTTGCAGCTTGCCGCGGATCAGGCTTTCCTCCGTCGGGCAGTCCATCTTGGCGATGCGCAGCCGTGTAGTGACTGTTTGCAGGTCCTGCCGCTCGGCCTTCATGCCTATGGAAACGAGCGCCTTCTCGATCGACTGCGTGGAGGTCAGCGTATGCTGCACACCCAGCACCCGTTGCATCAGGTTGAAGTCCAGGGCAGTCACGCCTGGCTCCTTGCTCAGGCGGTTGCGGATCAACGCTTCCTCCGTTGGGCAATCCATGTTCTCAATCCGGTACGTCACGCGCTCTCCGGCAGGCGTCTCCGAAATCGGGACGGTCGGCAGTGGCTTTTGTATCGAGGACTCGACCATTGGCTCGGTTGCCGCCGGCCTCGCGAGACTGGCGGGCTTTTCTTGCGCACGCATGCCAATGGAATCCAGGACCTGCTCCATTTGCGCGCGTGCCTCGGCGAGGTGCTTCACCGACAAGGTGCGTTCAGCCAAGTTAAAACCCAGGTCCTGGACCCCCTCAACCGTGCCCAGGTGCGAGCGGATGAGTTTCTCCTCGTTCGGACAGTCCATGTTTTCGATGCGGTAGGTGGTCAGCACCGAGGCATCTCGGAGAGCCTTAGCCTTCATTCCCACGGAGTGCAGCGCTTGCTCCAGATTCTCGACCGTGACCAACCTGTGCGAAACGGTCAGCTTGCGCTGTGGGAGATCGAATTCCAGCCGCTCGACGCCGGTCATGCCCTCCAACGTACGCCGCACCAGCGCTTCCTCGTTGCGGCAGTCCATGTTGCTTACATGGAAAACAGTGCTCTCAGTGCTGGCTTGTTCTCCGGCGCAGTTCGCCGGTTGGCCACTGCCGCCCGAGCATCCACATGAATTGGAAATATCATTGTTCATAAATAGTTCACTGTTCGTTGGCAGAGGATTTCCCCGCATGCCTTAATTAAAAAATCTCTAGTTGGTATAGAGTCAAGCTTTACGGAGGACAACCATGCTACGGATCGGTGAACTGGCCAAAAGGGCGGACTGCCTGGTGCAGACGGTGCGCTTTTACGAATCCGAGGGCTTGCTGCTAGAGCCTGCGCGCAGCGAAGGCAATTTCAGGTTGTATGACGATGCCCATTTGCGACGCTTGCTTTTCATCCGCCGCTGCCGTGCCAAGGACATGACTTTGGGGGAGATCCGGCAATTGTTGAGTTTTCGGGATCGGCCTGAGCTCGATTGCAGTGAGGTGAATTCGCTGGTGGACTCCCATATCGCCCAGGTGCGGGCCAAGATCAAGGAGTTGAGGGAGCTTGAGCGCGAGCTGACGGATCTGCGGCGCTCCTGTTGCACCGCCCGCACGGCGCGCGAGTGCGGCATTCTCAACGGCTTGGCCGAACCAGCCTGAACTCAAGCCGCGCGCTGGTAAGCCGGGACGGCAGGTAGCGCCCGTTTGTGGGCCGTGCGGCGGTAGGTTTGCAGGATAGCCTCAGCACTGGCCGGGGCGATCTCCCTGCATTCCAGAAAGTCGTCAATCGCGTCGTAACTAACGCCCAGCACTGCCTCATCGGGGCGAAGTGGCCGCATGGTTTCTAAATCGGCAGTGGGAACTTTGTACGCTAGCTTCTCGTCTCCTCCAAGTGCCAAGGCCATTGATCGAACGCGACGCTTTGTGAGACCGCCCAACGGACTCAGGTCGAACCCCCCGTCGCCAAACTTGGTGAAGAAGCCCATCACCGCTTCAGCGGCGTGGTCAGTACCGACCACCAGCCCGCCAGTAGCGCCTGCAACAGCGTACTGGGCGATCATGCGCTGGCGCGCCTTGATGTTGCCGAGTACGAAATCTGCCTGCCACTGGTCATTGAATGTTAGGCCTCCGACCTTCAGCTGCGCGAGCATTGCGTCAGCTGCCGGCTTGATATCTATCGCTAGCGTCTCATCCGGATCGATGAAGGTCAACGCGCGCTGGGCGTCTGCATGGTCGGCCTGCACACCATATGGCAGCCGCATCGCGATGAAGCGGACTGGCATCCCCGAGGAGCGTAACTGCTCCGCCGCGAGCTGGCACAGGCGCCCGGCGACGCTCGAGTCCACCCCCCCGCTAATCCCCAGCACAAAAGATCCTGCGCCGGCGCGGCGCGCGTAGTCCATGAGGAACTGCGTGCGCCTGGTGATCTCTGCAGACACATCGAAGCGCGGATCAATGCGCAGTTCGGCAGCAATGCGTCTGGCAGGAGGCGCGCCAGCAGATATCTAGCTTTCTTGTGCATGACAAAGATGTAATGAAGCCGTTCTGTCTTTGAAAGCTACGGGCTCGCACAATGACCCAAGTCAAAAACATATCGCAAACTATGGAAAATCATCGGCTTTTACGATTTATCTCAAGATACTGGTTAGCTGTTGCGGTAGTCGCGCCATCCCTTGCGTTCGCACAGATGCCAGAGGACGAAACCGAAAAGGTGGACTATCCGCTTTCGTACCGATCGACACTGCTGGACTACGAGGCCTACAAAGATCAATCCGTCCAGCCTTGGAAGGCTGCTAACGACACGGTGGGCGAGATTGGCGGATGGCGCGCCTACGCCAAGGAGATGCGCCAGACGGCGCCCACGACCGGGCTAGATCAACCCGCCCGGGACCACGACGCGCACCACGGGGGCAAACAATGAGCCGCCTATTGCACCTGCCCCGCGCAAAAATAGCGATCGCCGTGGCCGCTATTGCGGTGCTGTCTGGCTGCGCCAGCGTGAATCTGGAGCAAAATCTCTCCAGCGCCAACGCAGCGGCAAGCAGTTTCACGGATGGCCAGCTCAACCTGGCCCGTGGCCAGAACGAGCGTGACGCCTTGCGCCAGCGCGCTTCGGATCTGCTGGCCAAGCCGCTCGGACAAACGGATGCCGTGCAACTCGCGCTGGTCAATAGCCCGTCCATGCAGGCCATCGTGGCCCAAAACTGGGCGGACGCTTCAACGGCCGCCCAGTCCGGCCGCATTGCAAACCCCATTTTGAACCTTGAGCGCGTGCGCCTGGGTGATGAGACGGAGATCGGGCGCCTGCTGTCCTTCGGACTGCTGGACCTGCTGACCTTGCCGACGCGCAAAGGCATCGCCGAGCGGCGCATCAAGCAGGCCCAGTTGCGCCTGAGTAGCGATGTGGTGGACCAAGTCACACAGGTGCGACAGTCCTGGGTACGCGCCGTCGCGGCGCAACAAACCCTGACCTACACACAGCAAGTTTTCGCCAGCGCCCAGGCCAGCGCCGAATTGGCCAAGCGCATGCAGGCGGTGGGCAATTTCAACAAGCTCGATCGCGCACGCCAGCAGGCGTTCTATGCCGACACAGCGACCCAACTGGCCAGTGCTCAGCACCAGGTCACGGCGGCCCGTGAGCAACTTGTCCGATTGCTGGGCTTGGACGACGGTCAAGCCCAGCAGCTCAAGTTGCCTGAGCGCCTGCCCGCGCTGCCCAAGGAACCACTGTCTCCAACGGACGCGGGCCGCCAGGCGTCCAAAGGCCGCCTGGACCTGCAAATCGCGAAGGCAGACTATGACGCAGCTGCCCGCGCCCAGGGCTGGAACACGATTGCGACGTTCACGGATATCGAGCTGGGAGTCCGGCGCGACTCGGTCTTCGACGCTGCTGAGAACACCCACTCAACGCGGCGCGGCTTCGAGATCAGCCTGCAGTTACCGATCTTTGACTGGGGTGGCATGCGGCGCAGCGCCATGAACGCTCAGACCCTGGCAGCAGCCAACCGTTTGGAAGCGACTGCTCGCGCGGCGGGGTCGAACCTGCGTGAAAGCTACTCCGCGTACCGCACGGCGTATGACATCGCGCGCCACCACCGCGACGAGGTGATCCCACTGAGAAAAACCATCTCCGAAGAAAACCAGCTTCGCTACAACGGGATGCTGATCAGCGTCTTCGAGTTGCTGGCCGACTCCCGCGACCAGGTGAACTCGGTGATGGCGACTCTGAACGCCGAGCAACAGTTCTGGCAGGCGGACGCCGCACTTCAGGCCTCTCTCATCGGCAAGCCCATCAGCGCCGGTGTCTCCGGCGGTCCAGCCGCTGCGGAGTCTGGCCAAGGTCACTGATCCCCAAAGGAAATCTAAATGAGTTCGAGAAGAGACTTTTTCCGCTTTGCTGGCATTGCCGGCGGGGCCGTGGCTGCAGCAAGTGTGAGCCGGGTGGCGATGGCGGCTTTGCCAGAGCCGGTTTTTCAGACGGGTCCCGACACCATGGCGCCCCTGGTTCCCAATTCCGGGCGGCCGTATAACCCCGTGGTCACGCTCAACGGGTGGACGCTGCCTTGGCGCATGAACCAAGGTGTCAAGGAATTCCATCTCGTAGCAGAACCTGTGGTGCGCGAAATGGCCCCCGGGTTCAAGGCGCACCTTTGGGGTTACAACGGCCAGAGCCCTGGCCCGACCATCGAGGTTGTAGAGGGTGACCGCGTACGCATCTTCGTGACCAACAAGCTGCCCGAGCACACCAGTGTTCACTGGCACGGGCAACGATTGCCCAATGGCATGGACGGAGTCACAGGCCTCACACAGCCTGCCATTCCTGCCGGGAAGACCTTTGTCTACGAGTTCGTGGCGCGGCGCCCGGGCACTTTCATGTACCACCCGCATGGCGACGAAATGGTGCAGCTGGCCATGGGCATGATGGGTTTCTGGATCACCCACCCGAAGACAAAGCATCCGCTCATTGATGAGGTGCAACGAGACTTTTGCTTCCTTCTGAGTGCGTACGACATCGAGCCGGGGGCGGCTACGCCCAAGGTCGCAGAGATGACCAACTTCAACATTTGGGCTTGGAACAGTCGCATCTTCCCCGGTATCGACTCCCTGAATGTGCGTCTGAACGACAAGGTGCGCATTCGGATGGGCAATCTGACGATGACCAACCATCCGATGCATCTGCATGGGCACGAATTCCTGATCACGGGTACTGATGGCGGTCCTACCCCAAAAAGCACTCGCATGTATGAGGTGACAACCGATATGGCCGTGGGCCAGATGCGCCAGATCGAGTTTTTGGCCGACGAGGAAGGCGATTGGGCTTTTCATTGCCACAAGAGCCACCACACGATGAACGCCATGGGGCACGACCTTCCCACGTTGATCGGTGTGGACCACCGTGAAGTAGGGAAAAAAATCAACAGCCTTATCCCGGACTACATGGTGATGGGCGAGCGGGGGATGGGGGACATGACCGAAATGGAGATGCCGATTCCTGACAACACGATCCCGATGATGACCGGTGACGGTCCTTTTGGCTCGGTAGAGATGGGCGGAATGTTCAGCGTTGTCAAGGTCCGCCGAGACCAAAAACCGGGCGATTACACCAACCCCGGCTGGTACAAACATCCACAGGGGACTGTTGCCTACGAGTACACCGGGCCCGTGGCCGAGCCGGCACGCTTCAAGGCCGAGGGAGGCCAGTCCATGCCGCGCAAAAACAGGTCCGCAACGGACACGGTTGTCAAAGTCAAAAAGCCTTCGTCCCATGGCGGGCACTAACAACGATTTCCACAATTTCACTCCACGAGGTATCTATGAAACGCACTCTTTCGTTGATCGCAGCTTCCGCCCTCGCTGCTCTATCTTTGAGCAGCTTTGCAGCTGGCAGCCACGGCGGTGGCCACGGCAGCGATGAATCCGCCATTGGTCAGCCCGGCAAGGTCAGCAAGGTCAGCCGCACCATCCATGTCGACATGGCCGACACCATGCGCTATGCGCCTGCAGCAATTTCCGTCAAACAGGGCGAGACCATCAAGTTCGTGATCAAGAACAGCGGCCAGGTCAAGCACGAGTTCAGCCTGGGGACCGATGCCGAAATCAAGGAACACTACGAGGCCATGAAGAAATTCCCGGATATGGAACATGACGAGCCCAGCAAGGTGTCTCTCGCCCCGGGCAAGCAAGGCGAGATCATCTGGCAGTTCACGAAGGCTGGCGAAGTCAAGTTTGCCTGTCTCTACCCGGGCCACTACGACGCAGGCATGAAGGGCCAGGTCACAGTGGTCAAGAAGTAAACGGGAACATCTCCACGCGATTGAATCGCCCCGGTTTTGAACTGACTCGACGGCGAACAGTCATCGAGCGTTCTCCACCAAGGCAGAGGTTTCGCCTCGCGCGGCGATCAGATGCAGTGCAACAACGATGCTCATTGCCGCCGCGAAGAAGCACCAGACGGAGATGAACCAGTGGGCGTAGAAGGCGTACGCCGCTACGGCCGACCCGAGGCAAAGCACGCCGAACAGTTTGACCCAGCGGTGGCTTGAAAGAATCAGGCTTACGGTCGTCGCCGTCAGATAAAGGCCCATGGAGGCTGCGATGTAGAAATGTGGGGATGCGTAGTCGATATGGCCTCCAACCGGGGTGGCGACGATGGGGTAGGCAAACATCGCGTACAGCAGGTATGCCCCGACCCCGAGCCCGGCGAGGCAGATGACGGCCAGGACGCGTCGCCGGTTGCGGTCAGGCTCGATCAGCCATGCCACAACAGGCACGTATACGGGCCAGAGCACGTGCGAGAAGAAGGAATACAGCTGTGTCGCCGCTGCTGTCACCGCGTCAATGCCCCAGCCGAAGTTGAGCCAGACCACGCCTTCTGTAAGCTGCTGGATGGCAAACAGCAGTGGGATCGCCGCATAAGCCCGCTCTCCACCGGTACGGGCCATGCGCGTGGTCATCACGCCCACGCCCAAGAGGAAAGTACCGGCTGTCAGGCTGGCGGTCGCTGAAAAGCACATCGATCAGGAACTCCGTGAAATCGTGGGAAGCATGCACACCATGCCAACGATCTGAGCCAGCCACCCCAAGTGCCCTCTAGATCCATGTTGATCTTCGACAGGCGGGACAAGGCGTGCATGGCCAAACGAGGGGCTGCGCGCGATGATAATGGCAGTGCTTGAATCCCGTTCGCGTGACATTGACTGACTGTGCTGCGCAACCTGGACAATGGCAGCCGACACTTCACCATCAATGAACCCGGATCTCATCAAACTTGGAAGCGCCGCACAAGCGTTGGGCGGCGCGCTCGGCGTGGGGCTGCTGGTGGGGCTGGAGCGCGGCTGGCGCGACCGCGATTTGCCCGAGGGCGGTCGCGTCGCGGGGCTGCGAACATTCGCCCTCATCGGCTTGCTGGGCGGGCTTCTCGCTCTGCTCTCCTCAAACCCCGAGCTACTTCTTGCCGCCGGCCTGCTCGGCATCGTCCTGCTGTTTGCCGTTTCCTTCAGGCGTGCATCGGAGGCCTCCGGCACTCTCAGCATCACGACAGCTGTCGCAGCGATGGCCACCTTCTGCCTAGGCGCTTTGGCCGCAAGCGGTCAGGCCCTCCTCGCCGTGGGTGCGGCCGTGGTCGTCGCGTTGCTGCTCGATCTGAAACCAGTGCTGCACCGCTGGCTGCGCCTGATCCAGCCGGCCGAACTGAATGCCCTCCTGCAAATGGGCGTGCTCACCGCAGTGGTGCTGCCGCTGCTCCCGGACAGGGGCTATGGGCCCTACGCTGCCCTCAACCCCTACCAGCTGTGGTTCGCAGTGGTCCTGATCGCGGGACTGTCGCTGCTCGGCCACGTAGCGGTGCGGCTCAGGGGGGAGCAACAGGGGTTGCTCTGGACGGGACTGCTGGGCGGCCTTGCGTCTTCAACCGCTGCGACGCTGGCGCTTGCGCGGACCGCAAGGAGCCAACCAGGCTGGCATGTGCCCGTGGCGGCGGCGATCGTCGCTGCCTGCGGCGTGATGTTCCTGCGTATGGCCGTGGTCGTCGCCGTCCTGCAGCCCAGCCTCGTGCCTCGCATGGGCCTGTTCCTGGTGCTGCTCGCCGCGGCGGCGTTCCTCTTTGCGGGATGGCAATGGCGCCGCCGGCAAGCCAGCGGTCCGGCCACGCAGCCGGCCTCGCGCCGCGTCTTCGACCTGCCCACGGCGCTCGGATTCGGCGTCGTGCTCGGCGTGGTAGCCCTGGCTGCCAGGGCCGCGCGCGAGGCCCTTGGCACGGCCGGCATGTACGCCGTCGCATTCGTCTCCGGTCTGGCTGACGTGGATGCCATTCTGGTTTCCAGCGTGCAGATGCTGGCGCAGGGCGACCTCCCGGCTGCCACTACTGCCATCGCCATCCTACTTGCCGTCTCTGCCAACATGCTCACCAAGGCGACCCTCGCCTGGACCATTGCCGGCCGCGCGGTGGGTGTCCGCGTGGCGGCGGGCTATGTGGTGGTAGCTCTTGTCGGCTTGGCGGCGGCTGCTTTCCAGGCGCGCTGACCACTATTCCCCGAACGGCTGCGCCACTATGGTTGCTGCTTGGCCGCTTAGTTCGGGCCGCCCTTCAGGTCCTCATCGCGGGTAAGCGGCGCGGCTGGCGCAGGCGTTTCTTCCGAGATACCCATCGCCTCAGCGTTGCTGCCAGACCGCTCAGCCCGACGGGGCACACGGACCCTGGTCCGGTCCCGCCCAATCGTCACGTACTCGTATTCCTTCGATTCGGCCGGGGACGCTTGACCTTGCGGTTGCAGGTCGGGCGAGCCCGAGCTATCGGCCGGGCGGTCGAGGTGGGTCTTGATGCGGTCCCTACCGATATATACGTAGCGGTGCTGATGCGGCTCGGAAACCGCCGACTCCTGCAGCTGCCTGGGCTGGGGCTCGGGACCACCGTGTGACAGGGTGGCTTGGGCGAACGCACTTGCGGAGAATGTGAACAGGGCAACGGCGAGGATGTTGGCGGAAGTCATGGAAAGCTCCTTGGATTACGGTTTGTATATTGCGAAAAATATTCTTGGCTGGCTTGTGAGCAGCAGCTGTGCCCGCCCCCCGAAACGACATATTCGGGCTTACCACCGTGGGAAGGTCAAGCGGCTTCAACTCCGCTCGGTTATTTTGGGGCGCCGTTCGATGCCTGCTCACGACAGCAGCAGTTCCTGCATTCGTCTACGCTCCGCAGGAGTCGGCCACGCGCTGTCCCCTGGGGCAACCTCCAAATTGAAGTGCCCCTCGCCGTCGAAGCGAACGAGCCCATAGGTCTCGTTGACCACCGCCCCCGGTTCCCCGCTGGCCTGGAGCCGGACATACCAGTCCGCTAGGCGCAGCGTACGGTCCGCCAACATCGGTGCCAAGGCCTGACCCCGGGCGAGCGCCACATACAACACATGCGGCAAGGCATGCACCTCGCCCTCCTCGTCGAGCAGGAACACGTAAGAGGCAAATTCGCCGTCCGCTTCGCCCATTCCGCGGCCGGATGCATCCACCGTGGTGTAAACGGGAGCAAATCCGCTGCCCGGCTGGCGGAAGTTCGTGGTTTGCCCTTGGTACACGCGTGCCGCGACCCACTGCACGCCTCCCGCATAGGCATAGGCGCGCAAATCGAACTTCATGGACTGCGATCCTCCCTCATTCGGAATGACGCGCTCGCCGGGAGGCACAAAGGCCTGTGCCACATAGGCTCCCGCCATGATCTCCTCCCAGACTCGGCGCGTGAGCTTGTCCCCCCGGTACGCGGCGCGGCTACCGAAGCCCGCCGCTGGCTTGAAGAACAGGCTCCGGCGCGCCGCCCACAGCCGGTCGCCATGCGCTGCATCGACCACTTCGGTGCGCGGCACGTTCGCCAGCAGCACCTGCCGGTCGTCGTCCGCAACGCCCAAGGCCCGCAGCGCGGCTTCGTCACTGAACAACGCCAGACGGCGTTTGTCGGCGTAGAGCGCGTGCGCCTGGGGATGGGGCGTGAGAACTGCCGCCTGCTCTTGCCACGCCTGCCGCAACACGGCGTTAGCAGGCAGATCCAAATAGAAATCCGTGACGCGGTTGTAAACCACGTCGATGGCCAGCTCGCCGTGCCAGAGCCGGCCGTGGCGGCATGCCAGTTCGGACGGATCGGCAATGACGGCCTGCAGTCCATGGCGCTCGAAAAGCTGCCGAAACAGCAGGAATTCTGGATACAGGTATTGCTGCTGCGGTGCCTCGTCCACGATCGCGATCGAGGCCAGCGGCCGAGCGTGGCCCGCGAGTCGCCACTCACGGCGAAACATGTCTACCAGCCGCTGTTCGAACGTTGTGACGCTGGCGCCGTCGGGTGCCATTGCCTGCACAGCCTGGCAGCAGCGGTGCTGAGCGCGAGCCAGCACTGCATTCAACATCGCGCCACCAGCATTCGTGTTAATTTCGATCAGGCCGAGACGGTCCTGATCCAGATGGAAGTCATAGCCGAAGAACACACCCTGCGCGCCACCTGCGCCAATGTGCGCAATGGCTGGGGCATCCGCCAGAACCTGTTCCGGGTACGCCGGGAGTGCCACTACCGCCTCGATGGATCGCACGACGTTTGCCATGCGCTCCAACGGGGGCCGTGCGACAAAGACTGGTTGCGCGGCAAACAGGTAGGGACATCGCTCACGCACCAACTGCGACAAGCTCGGGGAGCCGAGTTCGGCGTCGAGCGCAGCTGCCAGCGCCGCTGGATCCAGGCTGAGGCAGAAGCAATCGTGGTTGAGCCGCTCGAAGGGGGTCAGTTCGCAGTTTGATGGGTGGTGCATTGAGAAAGAGGGTCTGAGCAGTCGATGAAATGGGTAGAGCGCCTCATCATTGAGCCGGTCCCACGCTCGCAGTTCGCGCCAGGTTTCCTGAGCGACTAGACGGTCGCCGTCAGCGGTACCGCAGCTCCCCCAAGCCATCAGACCCCGTGCAGCCAAGCCCAACTTGTCACGAAGAAAAAGCCTGGGCGTTCGATGCGCGCCAAGCGCGTGATGAATTGACCGGTGCATGCTGAAATAAGCGTCTTGATCCGGCTATCCCGACACGCTGCCTACTCGCGCACGAACGGCCTGGGCCACGTCGCCCATTACGTCGATGCCGTTGCTCGGATGCGGCAGCGTATTGCAGGTCACCACGCTGGCCGCGCCGGCGTCCTCAAGCAGCTGCATTGCATCTAGGGCGAACACCGCATGCACGCCGATGCACACGGGATCGTTCTTGAACACCGATCGCACCTGCCGCACAGCCACAGCCATCGTGCGTGCACTGGAGATGATGTCGTCGATCAGCACAGGACGGCGGCCTGCGTGTGCCTCGACCTTGGGTACGCTGATCTCGACACTACGGTCACCGAGCCTGCGCTTGGACAGGACAATGAATGGACAGCCGACGCGAGCAGCTACGTCGCTGGCCCACTGCTCGCTTTCTGAATCTGGGCCAACGATCACCGGCTCTGGGACGTGGGCGGCCACCCAGCGCGCGATCGCAGGTGCACTGGCCACGTTCTCGGCCGGAATCGAGTACACCTCGTCGAGCGAGGCGCGGCGATGCAGGTGCGGATCAACCGTCACCAGCCAATCGAACGCCTGCGACAAGAAGCGAGCGAAGGTCACGGAAGTTACGGCCTCGCCTGGCTGGAAGCGCTTGTCCTGGCGCATATAGGGCAAGTAGGGAGTAACAATACCGACCCGGCTGGCGCCCAGTTCACGGGCGGTCTGCGCCAGGTACCACAGGCGCAGCGCCTGCGGATCTGGGTCGCGCAGGGATGCAACGACCACAACGTCCTTACCAGAGAGATCGTCGTGCAGCCGCAGGTAGGACTCGCCGTCGGGGAAGTGACGCGCCTCCACTCGGCCGACCAGGGCCTGCAGGTGCACCGCGAGATCGGCCGCCGCCTGCTCGGCGCCAGGTGCGGGAAGAATGATCATGTTCATGCTGTTTCCTTGATGGTGACCAGCCCCTGCTGGCGGTTTGCATAGGACTGCGCGTACTCCAGCTCTCCGGTGGTCTGGGCATGAACGTGGAACAGCGGCTGGCCGCGCGCGATCCGATCCCCGAGCTTCACTTCCAGCGTGATGCCTGCGGCCGGCGCCCCTGGCGCTCCTGCCAACTTGGCAACCATCGCCAGCTTCCGGTTGTCGACGGCGGTAACCACGCCCGCTACACCGGCAAGGCACGGTCGCATGTGCGGTGCCACGGGCGGCTGGCGCAGGCCACCCTGCGCCTCGCAGATGGCAACAAACTGGGTCCAGGCCTGCCCGCTGTCCAGCGCCTGCTGCGCAAGCAAATAGCCCGCACCGGGGCCGGCTTTTCCGCCCATCTCCAGAAGGTGTCCGGCGAGCAGCAACGCCCGCTCGCGCAGATCTGCCGGAGCTGCAGAGCCCCTTTGCAGGACGGCGAGGACATCCCGCGCCTCTAGGGCGGGACCGACGCCTCGACCGACAGGCTGCGTGCCGTCGGTGCGGACGACACGCAATTGCAAGCCTACCGCCTCGCCGACATGCTTCAGGAGGTCGCCGAGTTCATCTGCCGCTTGTTCGGATCGAACCTTGGCCGTCGGGCCGACCGGAATATCGATCAGCACGCGCTCCGACCCCGCCGCTGCCTTTTTAGACAACACAGAGGCGACCAGTTGCGCGGCGCCATCGAGGTCGAGCGGACGCGAGACACGGATCAACACGTCGTCCGCCGGGCTCAGCTGCACGGAGCCTCCCCAGACGATGCAACCGCCGACCTTCTCGACCACCCGGCGCATGGCCTGCAGATCCAGGTTGACTGGCGCCAGGGTTTCCATGGTGTCCGCGGTACCCGCCGGAGAGGTAATGGCCCGGGAGGACGTCTTGGGCATGACCAGACCGCAGGCGGTGACGATGGCCACCACCAGCGGCGTCGTCCGGTTGCCAGGCAGCCCCCCAACGCAATGCTTGTCCATCACCGGCGAGAATGGCCAGTGCAGCCGCTCGCCGACGTCGATCATGGCGCGGGTGAGGGCGACCGTCTCCTCGTGCGACATCCGGCCACCCGCCGTGGCGGTGACGAAGGACGCCAGGTGCAGGTCGGACAACCGGCCAGCTGCCACATCGAGCATGATGGTTTTGAGCTTCTCATAGTCCAGCGGCGCACCATAGGTTTTGCCGCGGATATGCCGCTCGGATTCGAGCACCGGGGGATGGCGGATAGCGAGCATCTCGCCCCCAGAGAGGCCGAGAGCCCGCCAGGCAGGCTCCGACAGGCCCGCTTCTCCGTGGCCTAGCCATTCAGCGGCCACGTGGTGCACAGTGGCGATGACCGTTCGACCATCCCATTCGATCTCCACGCGCGTCTGGGCCTCGAACCCTTCCGAACGGCAGATTTCGCAGTCGACCCGCATGTAGACAACCGGCGACTGGTACGTGAGGATCCCCGCGCGGCGTGCGATCAGCCCCGCGCCATGCGGCAGATGGGCAGCCAGTGCGTTCATCTCAGCTCCACGGCTTGCATATGCTCCGGGACAGTGCACGCCCAGCCATGCTGTTCCTGGATGGCGATGCGCAAGCTGTCGGCAGCGACAGACTCGCCGTGGGTGACAAACACCCGCTTGGGCGGCTGCGGCATCCGTCCCACCCAGCGCAGCAGCTCCTCCCGGTCAGCATGTGCGGACAAGGAGCCCAGGCTAGCGACTTCCGCGCGAACGGGAACGTAGTCGCCGTGAATCTTGATCTGCTTTGCGCCGTTAACGAGCGCTGCGCCACGTGTCCCGGCAGCCTGATAGCCGGCCAGCAGGATGGTGTTGCGCGGGTTCGGTGCCATCGCCTTCAGGTGATGCACTACGCGCCCGCCGGTGGCCATGCCGCTGGCCGAAATGATGACGGCGGGATAGCGCATGTCGTTCAGCTTGCGCGACTCCTCCACAGAGTTCACCACCTTGGCTGCGGTGCACATCATCCGGCACTGGTCGGGCGTCAACCGGTGCTGCGAACGGTGTTTGTGGTACAGCTCCGTCGTATCGGCGGCCATCGGGCTATTAAGGAAAGCCGGCAGGTCTGGAATGCGGCCTTCGCGCTTCAGGGTGGCCAGCACGTACATGAGTGACTGCGCTCGTCCGACCGCAAAGGCGGGGACGATGACCACACCTCCGCGCGCTGCAGTGCGGTTGATCACCTCTGCAAAAGCAGTGGCGGGATCTTCCTTCTCATGCGATCGGTCGCCATAGGTCGATTCCATGACGACGTAGTCCGCCGCAGGCGGTGACTCCGGCGGCCGCATGACGACGTCCTCGTCGCGCCCAAGGTCGCCCGAAAACAGCAACGACCCTGAACCCCACTGCACATGAACGCTGGCGGCACCAAGGATGTGGCCGGCGAGCGAGAAACGCATTCGCAGCCCCTCGACCGGCTCGAACTCGGCGTCGAACTGCTGAGGCTGGAACAGGCGCAAGGTCTTGCGGGCGTCCTGTTCCGTGTAAAGAGGCAGGGCCGGACTGTGCTTCGAGAAACCGCGACGATTGGCGTAGAGCGCATCTTCCTCCTGCAGGTGCCCCGAATCCGGCAGCAGCAACGCGCAGAGGTCGCGCGTGGCTTCGGTGCAAAACACCGGGCCTCTGAACCCCTGGCGCGCCAGTGCGGGCAGGTAACCACTATGGTCGATGTGCGCGTGGGTGAGCACGACAGCATCGATCGTCTCAGGCTGCAGCGGGAAGACATCCCAGTTGCGCAGCCGCAGCTGCTTCAGGCCCTGGAACAGCCCGCAGTCGACCAGCACGCGCTTGCCCCCGTGCTCCAGCAGGTATTTCGATCCGGTGACGGTGCCCGCGGCACCCAGGAAAGTAATTCGCATAGTGTTCCTTTCGATCAGTACGAACTCATGATGAACCGGGGATCGCCGCTGCCTCGGACAGCCTGCAATTCCGGCGCGTCGAGCAATCGTTCCACTTCCAGACCAGCCGCTTCCGATGCGGCGAAAACCGCGTGGGCCCAGGTCGTCCGGTTCGCGAACAGCATGCCCGCAACGTCCAGCGTTCCTCCGCGGCTCACGTATCCGAGAACGCGAGTCGCTTGCGCACCGGTGTCAAGGGGACGCAGCAAGCCAACCAGGGCTTCCGGACGCGTATGCGTGAGGAAGATGCGCACATCCTGCGTCGACGGGAAAAGCGCAGCGGTCGCTGCACTCTGGTGCGCAGCCTCGCGGGCATCCCGACCGACGCGGAAACGCCCGGGCTCGATGATGTAGTTCACAGCAGCCGCGACGCCGCGCTGCTCCAGCCTTTCGGCGGCCTTGAGAGCCTCACCCAGCTGGTAGGCCCCGACAGCAGTGAACAGAATTCGCGCCTCGTGTGCGGGTCGGATGCACAGGGCACCATCGCGCAACAAACGCGCAGCTTCTTGCGCTGAGAACCAGACCGGCAACGCCCTCTTCGGCACTACCATCGTCCAGAACTGGCCGTGCGTCTGGTACGCGGCCTGCAAGGCCGCCTGTGCCGTGTTCCAGTCCGGCGGGTACAGGACACGGGAGACGTCGCTCATCTCGCCTTGCAGCGTCTCGCCGAACGAAGGATCCTGGTGTGACTGCTCGTTCTTGCCGTTTTCCCACGTGTGGGAAGTAGCCACCGTCACCACCGACAGCCAGCCGGGGGGACGCCCTGCATCCGCAAGTTGGCGGGCAAACAGGATTTCCTGCCGAAGAGCGCCCAGCATCTTGGCGGCAAAGGCTTCATAGGAAACGACCAGATTGATCCCCCCCTTGTTGGCGAGGGCCGCACTGACCACAGCCTCCTCGTTGAGAACAGTGACCACGGAGCCGCTAATGGACTCGGCCACGCCCTGCTCCGGCGCCACGACGCGGTGCTTGAGCAGGTCGAGCGTGCGGCCCATGCGGTTGCTGCGCAGCTCGTCCGGGTTACCAACCCGCACCCGCAGCTGCGGGTTGGCGGCCACCAGCGCCGTGAACGCCTGGTCGATCCCCTCCATCGGCGAGCATTCGCGCTCACCGGGCGCGAGCGACGCAAGAGGTGGAAGAGATGGGAATGGCACGTTGCGTGTGGCGAAGGCGTGATCCCGTTCGCGCACCCGACGCTGCTCATCATGCCGATTCAAAACCGCTGCGGCAGAGCTTAGGTCTTCGCGTGAGACCCACAACGCCTTCGACCCCTCCTCGAAGAGCGCGCGAGCCTCCGCGTCAACGCGGGGGTTGGCACCGAGCGGAAGGTTGTGCGCATCGTTGGAACCCGCGCCGGGAAAGCCGTAGCCTTTCGGGGCTACCGCAATGGTGTAGTGCAACGGTACCGGGTAGCCGCCGGCACCGGTGCGGATGGCCTCGGTGCAGGCATCGAGGCGATCCTCCATGGTGAAGATCGCCCAGGCGAAAGCGGCCGGGTCGGTGCCGTCGATTTCCATCGGGTCGAAGCCGTTCAGGCGCAGGTGGTCCTTGAGCCACTGCACGCCGCCTTGCTGCTGCAGGGTGCTGCGCTGCTCGATGCGGCGGCCATTGAGGATCATGATCGGCGCCACATGGCCGCTGTCCTCGGCGCGCCACCAGCGGGGCGCCCAGTCGCTGCCCCGTTGCTCCTCAAAAGCGCCATCGCTGAGGAAGGCCACCAGCCGCTCGCCCGGCAGCGGGATGTGGACGTACTGCAGCTCGGCGAACCCGAGATAGCCGCCCTCGGAGATGCCACCGGCTGTATTGGCGTTGACATGGCTGCCAAGCGGGGATTCCGGCCGCCCATCGGGCCCGATGGAATAGGAATAGAAATCGCCCACAAAACGCGTCAGGCCGGCATCGCTCAAGTCGTATCGCTGCGCCTGGATTGGCAGCATGTTGCCCACCAGCAGGTTGACCGCCTCGACGCCGGCGACGCTGTGGCCCTGCCCCATGATCCAGCCCCGCGTATGGCCGGTCAACGAGTTCGCCGCCAGGTAGCCGGCGTAGGCAGGCACCATGTTGAGCGACCCACCGGTATGACCCTCAGGCGTTTGCTTGTATTCGCCGGGTTGCAGAGCGGCACCGTCCCACCGTACCCGCTGGGCGTAGGTCATGTGAACTGTCAGCCACATGGCCGCCGATGCGACGCGGTCTGCGGCGCGCAGGAGGCGATAGACGTCCGCTGGCGAAGCGGCCCGGCCCTGCGCCACCAGCAGCTGCGCCAGCTCGAAGATGCGCAACTGTGTCTGTGGTGAGTGCTGGATCACACCGTATCCGGCGGCCCACTGCGCGAACGCTGCGTCGGCCTCGCGGTGCAGACGGGCGCGATGCGTTAGGAGATGATTTCGATGGTCTTGCATGTGCATCCGTTCGTGATCCGCTGTTATGCAGCGCCCGGTTCGCGCGGGGGCTTCCCGGTACCCCATCCGCGGTTGAAAGGTTGGCTGGCAGGAGCGCCCCGGTGTGTTTGTCGGGTTGGGAGTGATCCATAAATTTCGTCGCCGCTGGGGTAGATTAACGGCGCAAATCCTCGTCTACTTGATTTGCATCAATTAAAATCCGACGAAATTTGTATATGACAGATTTGTAATCAAGCCGCGTCCTGCCACGAAATATGCTTTCCACCAGGGATTCCTGCTGACCCGGTTATGGTCGCGCAGGACGGTCTGCCACTCGTGGCCGGAGAACTGGCAGTCCTGATCGGAATGGACCATGATCGGCGCATGCGGCTGGCGGTGCCATAGTGCCATGAGCAGTGCATCGAGGGACTAGGCTCGTGTCAATGCGGCTGCCCATGGACCAGCCCACTACTTGGCGCGAGAACAGATCGACCACAGCCGCCAGGTACAGCCAGCCTTCGTGGGTTCGGATGTAGGTGATGTCGGTGACCCAGGACTGGTTAGGCTCGGCTACCTTGACTGGCGCTGCAGGTGATTTGGCGCAACCACTGCGGGCTTGCCCCCTCGCATCCCAGGCCTGTGGCCGCAGCCCGTCTACGAGCGCAGTCCTTCGAGTTTGAGCAACCGCGCCACGCGATGCTTGCCGCAGCGCTCGCCCAGGTCGCACATGTCCAGCGTGAGCTTGCGGTGGCCGAAGACGCCGCAGCTCTCCAGCCACGCCTGCTTGAGCAGGCCCAGCAGACGTTGGTCGTCCTTTGCCCGTGGGCTCTGCGGTTCTGCCTTCCACGCGTAGTAGCCGCTGGCATGGACCTGCATCACCTTGCACATGTGATAGCCGGATTTCATGGGGGTATAGCGTCTTGCATTGAGGGGAGGGGGCTGGTCTTTGCTTCTCCGGCCCATGGACCGGGCCGGTCGCGCTGTCGTGCCGTGCATCGAGCCGCCTATGGTGTCTCGCCTCTTCCGGGCGTCCATCGTTCCCTCGCGCTGCTCGTCTGACGTCTTCGGCCCGGCCCGTGGGGCTGGTCCTGCGCGCTGGGCTTGCCTCCAGGGGAGCGGCTGTGCAGCCCATCCCCGCCGCGCTGGGCTTGGCGCCCCTGTGATAGCGCCGAACCGGCTGTGCCGGATCGGCCTTCGCGCCTGCGGCGCTGCGCGCTTCGCTTGCGTGGTGTCGGCGTGAAGGGTGCCCCGTTGCCTGTCCATCCGTCTTTCCATCCCTCATCACCTGGTTCGCGACCGTAGCCCGCACGGGGGCGCCGTCAAGGCGCGCCAGGCCGTGTCCTCGCCTCTGGCTGCGGGCCGCACCACCCCCGGCGCTTCTTCCTTGACGGCGCCCCCGCGCGCGCTCCTGTGGCCGCGGGCGATGAACTCAGGAAAGACGGTGGCAACGAGGCCGACCGGGTTCTTCGTGCCAACCCCACCGGAAGCCCGAAGAGGGCTCTGAATCTATTGATCCGGCCCCTGTGAACTTGACTCAAGCAGCGTAGCGAACCGGGGCGTGGTCGAAGTACCTGCGGATGAGCTCGGGCTGACGTTGCACGCTGCGCAAGTGTTTGGCCGTGGCCTTCACCAACTGCATTTTCGTGCGCGCCGGGGCCAGCTTGGTCACCGCCTGTTTGATGTCTGCATTGGCCATCTCATCGGGGTTCAACTCCGGGCTGTAGCTCGGTAGGTAGAACACCTCGATGGCGTCAGCGTGCTCTGCCAGCCACGCCTTGACCGGCTTGGCGTGGTGCACCCGCAGGTTGTCCAGGATCAGGAACAGCTTCCTGCTCTGGCCCTTGATCAGTCGGCGCAGGAAGTCGATCAGAATCGTGGTGTTGAGCGCCCCGTCAAAGATGCTCCAGCGCATCTGGCCCTTGTTGGTCACGGTGGAGATCACCGACAGGCCATGGCGCTTGTTGTTGACCCGCACCACCGGTGTCTGGCCCTTGGGCGCGAAGCTCCTGCCGCGCACGTCGTCGCTGCGCAGCCCGCTCTCGTCGCCCCAGTGAATCTCGGCTCCTTCAGCCTTGGCGCGTGCGGCGATGACCGGGTAGTCCTCATCGAGCCATTTCTTGACCGCCGCTGGCGACTGCTCGTAAGCCTTCTTCATAGGCTTTTGTGGTGTGAAGCCCCAGCGGGCCAGGTACTTGCCCATGGTGCGCACCTGCAGCCGGATGCCAAAGCGCTGCTCAATGAGTTGGGCTACGGCCGCGCGGGTCCACAGCGCATAGGGCATCTTGAGCTGGTCGGGCGTCTTGTCGGCAATGAGCTTTCGCACCAGGGCCTCCTGGTCGGCATCGAGCAAGCGGTTTTCTCCGAACTTGCGTCCGCCAATGGCGTCGTGCAGAGCCTTGGCGCCGTGTGCCGCATGGCGCCTGCAGATGTTGAAGACGCCGGTGCGGCTCAGACCCGTGAGCGCTGCAATCTCCTCGTAGGTATTGCCGGCTTTACGCAGTCGGATGACCTGCACGCGGCGCTCATGCCGCGCTTGGCGGCTCAGAGTTCTCATGTCGGTTGCTTGCATGAATCTGAGTTGAGGGCGGTACAGATAATTTCAAGTGTACAAAGGCCTGGTCAATAACTGCAACACCCTCTCTCGCTACGCTCCTAAATGGGTGGACACAGCACTGTGCCGTAGTAGCCGCGGGCATGGTCCCTGTTTTGGTGTGGCGCCGCACTCGGTGCACGTCAGCGTCGACTCCAGGATCACGGCGTTCACTGGGCCACCCCCACCACGGTTGATGTAAAACCATTCATCACTGCTTTCTTTCCATGTATCGAGGGGCGCTCGGCCCATCAGGCAGCCTTATCACGCCATTTTTGGCAGCCGCCATTGTTTGACCAGGCCGTAGATCGCCGGAATCACCGCCAGCGTGAGCACGGTCGAAGAAATCATCCCGCCCACCATCGGGGCAGCGATACGACTCATCACTTCCGAGCCCGTGCCCGTCCCCCACAGGATGGGCAGCAGGCCCGCCATGATGGCGACCACGGTCATCATCTTGGGGCGCACCCGCTCGACCGCGCCTTCCATGATGGCTTCGTAGAGATCGGCCACGCCAGGCTCCTTGTTTTCCGATCGGCGCCGGGCCTGAATCTCTTCCCAGGCATGGTCGAGGTAGATCAGCATGATGACGCCCGTCTCTGCTGCCACCCCGGCCAGTGCGATGAAGCCCACCGCGACAGCCACCGACATGTTGTAGCCCAGCCACCACATAAGCCAGATGCCCCCCACAAGGGCAAACGGCACCGACAGCATGACGATCAAGGTTTCGGTCAGGCGCTTGAAGTTCAGGTACAGCAGCAGGAAGATGATGAGCAAGGTGACCGGGATGACGACCTTCATCTTCTGCACCGCGCGCTCCATGGATTCGAACTGGCCGCTCCAGGTGGCGTAGTAGCCGGGCGGGAACTGAACTTGCTCGTTCACGGCCTTGCGCGCGTCGGCCACATAACCGCCGATGTCGCGGTCCCGGATGTCGACAAAGATATAGGCCGACAGCAGCGCGTTTTCGGTACGGATGCCGGGTGCCCCCTTGGCGACTTCCACGCGCGCCACCTGTCCCAGCGGGACCATGGCGCCGTCCATGGTGGGCACCAGCACTTCACGGGCGATCTGCTGCGGGTCGGCGCGCAGCTCGCGCGGGTAGCGCACCGTCACGCCAAAGCGCTCGCGGCCTTCCACCGTGGTGGTCACCATTTCGCCGCCCAGGGCCGTGCCAATGACATCCTGCAGCTCTCCTACCCCCAGGCCGTAGCGTGCCAGTTGCGCCCGGTCGGGTTCGATATTGAGGTAAAAGCCCCCGGTGATGCGTTCCGCGAACGCCGAGGTCGTTCCGGGCACCTGCTTGACCACGGTCTCGATCTCGCGCGCCAGGCGCTCCATCTCGCCCAGGTCCTTGCCGAAGACCTTGATGCCAATGGGCGTGCGGATGCCGGTGGAAAGCATGTCGATGCGGGCCTTGATGGGCATGGTCCAGGCGTTGGACACGCCAGGAAACTGCAGTGCCTGGTCCAACTCCGCGATCAGCTTGTCGATCGTCATGCCCGTGCGCCACTCGGACTCCGGCTTGAGGTTGATGACGGTTTCGAACATCTCGGTCGGTGCCGGGTCCGTGGCCGTGTTGGCGCGCCCGGCTTTGCCGTACACCGACGCCACCTCGGGGAAGCTCTTGATGATCTTGTTCTGCGTCTGCATCAGCTCGGCCGCCTTGGTGATGGACATCCCGGGCAGCGACGCGGGCATGTACAGCAGCGTGCCTTCGTTGAGCGTGGGCATGAACTCCGAGCCGAGCTGGCTGGCGGGGTAGAACGACACGCCCAGCACGATGATCGACGTGGCAACCGTCAGTTTCTTCCACCGCATCACGGCGGCGATGATGGGACGGTAGATCCAGATGAGGAACCGGTTCACCGGGTTGCGTGCCTCCGGCATGATGCGCCCACGGATGAACAGCATCATCAGCACGGGCACCAGCGTCACCGACAGTAGCGCGGCACCGGCCATGGCAAAGGTTTTGGTATAGGCCAGTGGCGAGAACAGGCGGCCTTCCTGCGACTCCAGCGTGAACACCGGCAGGAAGGACACGGTGATGATGAGCAGCGAGAAGAACAAAGCCGGGCCCACCTCCTTGCAGGCGGCAATCATGGCTTCCACGCGATCGGTGTTGGTGTGCTCCTCGGGCAGGCGCTCCAGGTGCTTGTGGGCGTTCTCGATCATGACGATGGCCGCGTCCACCATGGCACCGATGGCAATGGCGATGCCCCCCAGGCTCATCAGGTTGGAGTTCATGCCCAGGAGGCGCATGGAGATGAAGGCGATCAGCACCCCCACCGGGAGCATCAGGATCGCCACCAAGGCTGAGCGCACATGCATCAGAAAGACCACGCAGACCAGCGCGACGATCAGGCTTTCTTCGATCAGTGTGCGCTTGAGCGTTTCAATCGCGCGGTGAATCAGGTCGGAGCGGTCGTACACCGCCTCGATGGTGACACCCTGCGGCAGGCCGGTCGACACCTCGGCGATCTTCTCCTTCAGGTTGTGAATCACTTCCAGCGCGTTCTGGCCGTAGCGCGCCATGGCGATGCCCGAGACCACCTCGCCCTCGCCATTGAGCTCCGTCAGACCCCGGCGCTCGTCGGGCGCCAACTCCACGCGGGCGATGTCACGGATGAGAACCGGCGTGCCCTTGTCGGCCTT